>JAEEGH010001530.1_pt1 | contig 66317 bp, 61 predicted proteins | sample 9134181 | NCBI WGS metagenome assembly JAEEGH01 (sample SAMN16246544, study PRJNA631951) | gut metagenome | biome: gut microbiome; feature: rumen; material: DP-attached | host: Bos | place: Iran: Karaj | collected 2018-10
AGCGAGATTATTGCGGAGAAACTATGCCTCAGCCTGCCCACCATTAAATGGTATAGGAAGCGGCTCCGTGTCAAGTTTGACGTGGGAACAACTGTAGAAATGGTCCGGAAAGCCCTGGAGGCAGGACTGATCGAATAAAACACTTGCACCGTTTAAGGCCGAGGGTTTTCGCCCTCGGCCTTTTCTTTACGAACAAAGTCACAAAACCCGCCCCAAACGTGACTAAGATTGTCTCACGTGACGATCTTAGTCAAGAATTAGGGCCAAAACGTGACTAAGACGGGTGGGGCGCAGGCTGGAGATATGAAACAAGCACAAAAATTGCTAACTTTGCACCTATGGATTATGAGCGCTTTTTTTCGGCCGATGTTCCCTCGTTCCTGAGGTCACCCGTACGTGAAATCTTCCGAAAGGTGGATCTCCAGGCCATCTGTTCCTTTGCAGGCGGCTACCCCGCTGCAGTCACATTCCCTACGGACCAGATTCCCGGCCTGGCTGCCGCGGTGTTGGAAAAATACGGCACCAGGGCACTCCAGTACGGTGCCACGCAGGGCGTCCCGGAACTGCGCGCCGCCATTGCCGCACGCTATGGCGTTCCTGTGTCGCAGGTCCAGATCACCACTTCTTCCCAGCAGGGAATAGACGTGTGCTCCAGGGTTTTCCTTGACCCCGGAGACATAGTCCTTGCACAAAGTCCCGTGTACCTTGGCGCCCTCCAGAGTTTCAGGGCGTACAGGGCCAGAGTAGATGCGGTTGGCGAACATAATGCCACCTCTTCCATCAAATTCATCTACGTTATCCCTGACTTCAATAACCCTACGGGTAAGACTCTGACCCTGGAGGAAAGAAAAGAGATTGTGGCGCTGGCAAGGGAACTTGATATCCTGATTGTTGAGGACAGCCCGTACCGTGAGCTGCGGTACAGTGGAGAGACTCTTCCCACCCTCCGTGAACTGGCTCCGGAGCGCACGCTTCACCTTGGAAGTTTCTCCAAGATCTTTGCGCCGGGGTTCAGGCTGGGATGGATTATCGGCCCTGAACCACTTCTGGAGCAGATTTATGTGTGTAAGCAATGCCTTGACCTCTGCCCTCCGGTGCTGGACCAGTACATGGCGTGCGAATTCCTCACTTCCGGCGCGCTTGATGCCAATCTGGTTAATACTATTGCAGAGTACAAACGCCGCCGTGACCTTATGCTGGATCTCCTTGAGAAGTATATGCCTGCAGGGACATCCTGGACGCACCCGGACGGCGGCCTCTTCCTCTGGCTCACACTTCCGGAAAGCATTGACACTGTGGCGCTTTATGACGAAGCCCTATCGGCCGGCGTGGCCTACGTTGCCGGCTCCTTCTTCTACCCGGACGGCAGCCACCGCAACACTATGCGCCTCAATTTCTCCTTCATAGAGGAGTCCAAGATGGAGCCGGGGATAAAGATTTTGGTCGCCGTTTTGGCTAAAGCCCTGACTAATAAGTAGTTACAACTTTTACTCCCGCTGTTTTTGATAGGAGTAAATTGTGTAAATAATTGACAATCAACAAGATGACAAAAACGCCCCACATATTCACCGGAGCAGGTAACAACTTCGTGGTCTTTGACGGCCGTGAAGGCGGTATGGATGAGTACCGCCAGCCGGAGCGCATCCAGGCCCTTTGCCGTGAATACCACACTGACGGCCTGATGATCCTCACTGAGGCCCCGGGCCAGGACTTTGGGATGGAGTTCTACAACCCTGACGGCTCCGGCGGAATGATGTGCGGCAACGGAGGCCGATGCATAGTTGCCTTTGCCGATTACCTTGGCCTGAAATCCGCCTCAGAGGATGGTACGTGGCACTTCCTTGCCCCGGACGGAGAGCACACCGCCTCGATTTTGGAGGGAAGTCATGTCTCCGGACCCATGGCCACCCTCGGCCGTGTAAGAGGGAGGGGCCCGCAGCCGGAGGCTGTGGGAGGGGTCGCGAAGCGACGGTCAGGAGATATGACTTCCCTCCAAAAATGGACCGTACGCCTCAAAATGATTGACGTCAAGGGCATAAGCAAGGCAAAGAACGGCTACTTCCTCAACACGGGCACAAGGCACTACGTGGAGTTCCGGGACAATGTGGATGCCATAGACATAGAGCCTGAGGCCAAGCCCATCAGATGGGATAAAGACTTTCAGCCGGAAGGCACCAACGTGAACTTTGTGGAGAAAACAAAAGAAGGCCTCAAGGTCCGCACTTTTGAGAAGGGCGTGGAGGGGGAAACACTTGCCTGCGGTACGGGGATTACTGCCAGCGCCATCGCGGCATACGTGAAAGGCATTGCCAAAAGCCCGGTAAGGCTTCAGTGCCGCCGCGGAGACTGGCTGGAAGTTGAGTTCACACCTTCAGGAGGCGGGTTCAAGGACGTTTTCCTTACCGGCCCCGCTGAGCTTATATCCCTGGAATAGAATATTCCGGGGATTTTTTGTATTTTTGTATCTTGTATGAAAGCACTTGACTTACACGGCTGCGGCACCGCGCTTCTCACCCCGTTCAAGGGTGGGGAAGTGGACTATGAGTCCTTTGCCGCCACAGTAGACTGGCAGGTAGAAACCGGTATAGATTTCCTGGTCCCACTTGGAACCACAGGTGAAACTCCCACGCTCTCTGAATCGGAGAAACTCCAGGTCCTGGAGGTGACGCTTCAGCACGCTAAGGGCCGTCCTGTCATGGCCGGCGTGGGCTCCAACTCCGTAAAGGGCACCCTTGACAACATCCGCCTCCTGCAGGACGCAGATGCCTTCCTGGTGGTGGTCCCCTTCTACAACAAGCCGCCCCAGAGGGGTATGTATGAGTATTTCAAGGCCGTGGCAGGGGCAACGGAAAAGCCCATCGTGCTATATAACGTCCCCGGCCGCACCGGTTCCAACATTGAGCCTGAAACCGTGCTGGCCCTGGCCAAGGACGTGCCCAATATAATCGGCATAAAGGAGGCTTCCGGTAAGATTGAGCAAAGCCTCAAGATCATGGCCGGCCGCCCGGAAGGCTTCAAACTCCTTTCCGGCAACGACGAAGACACTCTTGAACTTATGAAGCATGGGGCCGATGGCGTCATCTCCGTGGCCTCCAACGTCTTCCCGTCTGCTATGGCCGATTTCATCCACGCCCTTGAGGCCGGTAAGATTGAGGAGGCAACCAGGATGGATGCCCGCCTGAAGCCCCTTTTCAAGGCCCTCTTCGTAGAGCCCAACCCCATCCCTGCCAAGGCCGCAATGGCCCAGCTTGGCCTTATGGAAAACAGCCTCAGGCTGCCCCTGGTTAAGGCTACAGAGGCAACGGAAGCCCTTTTACAGCAAACCCTGAAAGAACTTTTCTAATGGAAGTCACCCTTAAAGAATTCAACGCCCTTATGGACGCCCTTGAAAAGGGTGAAGTCCGTGTGGCCCAGAAAGTAGACGGCGTCTGGCAGGTAAACCGTGAGGTGAAGGAAATCATCCTTGCCGGCTTCCGCCTTGGCGCCATCAAGGAAATGTCCCAGGGTCAGTTCCCGTTCTTTGACAAGGACACCTTCCCTGTAAGGAACTTTAAGGCCAGTGACGGAGTCCGCATAGTCCCCGGCGGCACATCTGTGCGCCGCGGCGCGTATATGGCCCCTGGCTCCATCATAATGCCTCCGGCCTATGTCAATGTGGGTGCCTATGTAGACGAAGGCACTATGGTTGACAGCCACGTCACCATCGGCTCCTGCGCCCAGGTGGGAAAGCACATCCATATATCGGCCTCCACGCAGATTGGGGGCGTACTTGAACCCGCCGGCGCGCTTCCCACAATCATCGAGGACGGCGCTTTCATCGGCGGCAACTGCGGCATCTACGAAGGCACAATAGTCCAGGAGGGCGCAGTCATCGCTTCCGGCGTCATAATCACCTCATCCACAGCCATTTACGATGCCACAAAGGATGAGTTCATCAAGAGGAATGCCGATGGCCGCATAGTGGTCCCCGCCGGCGCCGTGGTTGTGAGCGGCTCCAAGCCCATCGTCCGCGGCGGCAAGCCCCTTGAGAGCGGCGTTCACCTTTACTGCCCGGTGATTGTGAAGTACCGTGACAGCAAAACAGAGGGCAGTATTCACCTTGAGGATTTATTACGTTAATTGTCATTTCGAGCGAAGTCGAGAAATCTCATAGTTATTGAAAAAATGATTGTAGCGGTAGTTGGTGCAACGGGCCTGGTTGGCTCAAAGATGTTGCAGGTTCTTGAGGAACGTGCGTTTCCGGTGACGGAGCTGTTGCCGGTTGCGTCGGAGCGTTCCTGGGGCAAAAAAGTGCGCTTCCAGGGCAAGGAGTGGACGGTTATGAGTGCCGATGAAGCCATTTCCCGGAAGCCCGCCCTTGCCATTTTCTCCGCCGGAGGGGCTGTATCGGCCCAATTGGCGCCGCGCTTTGCGGAAATTGGCTGCTACGTGGTGGACAATTCCTCCTACTGGCGTATGGACCCTTCCGTGCCGCTGGTGGTGCCGGAGATCAATGCCGATGTACTTAAGCCCACAGATCACATCATCGCCAACCCCAACTGCTCCACCATCCAGATGGTCCTGCCGCTGGCGCCTCTTCACAAGGCCTACGGCATCAAGCGAATTGTGGTAAGCACATACCAGAGCGTCACCGGCGCCGGCCAGAAAGGCATTGAGCAGCTTGAAGCGGAAATGGCTGGCGGCTCCGGTTCCAAATTCCCTCACCAGATATTCCTGAACGTACTTCCGCATATAGATTCATTCCTCCCGGACGGCTACACCAAGGAGGAGATGAAGATGGTCAATGAAACCCGGAAGATCCTCCGGGACCCTTCCATTGCCGTTTCCGCAACCACCGTCCGAGTCCCCGTAAAGGGCGGCCATTCGGAGAGCGTGAACCTGGAGTTCAACAGGCCTTTTGAGCTGTCAGAGGCTGTAAAACTTATGGCCGATATGCCGGGTGTCGTGGTTCAGGATGACCCCGCAAATAACGTCTATCCCATGCCCATAACGGCCTGGGAGAAGGACGACGTATTTGTCGGCCGCATCCGCCGTGATACATCCGTGGAGAATGGCCTCAATCTGTGGTGCGTCAGTGACAACATCCGCAAAGGCGCTGCCACAAACGCTGTCCAGATAGCGCAAGTGCTGCTCCAAAACGGCTGGCTTGTGTAGGTTTGACGGTCTTAGTCAAGTTTTACCCCCAAAACGTGACTAAGATTGTATGTTGTGACCATCTTAGTTAAGAAAAGTCACCAAAACGTGACTAAGATTGTATTGAAACGATGAACTGGCAGTTGTTCAAAGACATATTGAGCATTGATTCCACTTCCGGCAAGGAGCGGGATATGGCCCTGTGGCTGAATGACCACCTTGAGGCTCCCACAAAGGAACTTATGGAAGTTGGCGACGGCACCCTGAACCTCTTCATCAAGTGGGGCACCCCCAGCGTGGTCTTCTGCACCCATATGGACACTGTTCCGCCGTATATTGCCCCGGAGTTACCGGAGTTACCGGAGGAGGGACCCTTCGGAGGAACTCCGTTCGCTACGCTCGCTCCGGCCCCTCCCACTGGCACAAGTGCCGGATTGGGAGCAAGCTCCCATCCGTCCCTTATGCCAGCGGGCCCCTCCCCCTACCCTTGTGCGGGGGTGCACAAGCCCTCCGAAGGGTCCCCCCTCCGGATAACCGGCCGGGGCAGCTGTGACGCCAAGGGACAGATCTTTGCAATGTACACGGCTTGCAAGGAATTGGAGGCAAAAGGGTGCACGGGCTTCGGGCTCTTGATCCTGGCAGGGGAGGAGACTGGTTCCTGGGGGGCCAAGGCGTTTTCCAAAACAGGCTTTGAGGCGCCGTTCCTCATTGTGGGAGAGCCCACGGATAACAAGATGGTCAGTGCCGCAAAGGGCACTCTGTCATACGATCTGAAGTTTACCGGAGAGGCCTTCCACAGCGGTTATCCGCAGTTTGGAGCAAGCGCCGTAGAACTCTTTAACCAGTTCTACGATGCCCTGAAGGCCGTAGAATGGGGTCTTGACCAGGAGCTGGGGGAGACAACGTGGAACATCGGCCTTCTGAGTTCTCCCAATCCCCAGAACATCCTGTCACCGGAGCTTACCTGCCGGCTGTATTTCCGTACAACGTTCCTTTCGCATCAGGCTGTGCAGGAGTGGATGGATTCTACCCCCGACCTGATCGGGCATCTCATGGTCACGGCCCGCGCGGGAGACGTGCCGGCGCGGTACGTGACACTGCCGGGCTTTGAGAGCGCCCCCGTGGCGTTTGGCAGCGACGCTCCGCACCTGACGGGCTTCGGCCACAAGATCATCTGCGGCCCCGGAAGCATTAAGGTGGCTCATCGTGACAATGAGAACGTCCTTGTAGCGGACCTTGAGGTGGCCGTGGATCAATACGTCCGAATGGCCGTGGAGCTAAACGCTTGTAAATCAAAAGATTAAGCAAAAACGTCTACCGCAAAACGTCAAGACGTTTTTGTATAACATACAGACAATCAACAACTTATCTCCACGCGCAAGTGGGGGCACAAGAGAGAAGATATGATAAAAGTTATTATCAGCGGCTATGGCAAGATGGGCCATATGGTGGAAAAAGAGCTGCAAATCCGTGGCATAGAACTGGTCCAGGCCAGCGAGGACATCACGGCAACGCCCGTGGACGTAGCAAAGGAGTGTGTGTGCATTGATTTCACCACCCCTGAGGCATTCCGGAAGAACTACCCGTTCATTGCGCAGAACTTCAAGGCGGCGGTCATCGGCACAACCGGCTGGAATGACATCAAGGCCGATGTTATCAAGGCCTTCACCGATGCCGGCACCCCTATGGTGTACGCTTCCAACTTCTCCCTTGGCGTGAATGCGCTGTATCTTGCAATCACCAAGGCCTCTGAAATCCTGAAGGGTGCAGGCTACACCCCTGAGATTGAGGAAATCCATCATATCCACAAACTGGACGCCCCTTCCGGAACAGCAAAAACTATGGGCGAAATAGTGGAAGCCCAGCTTGGGGAAAAGCCTCAGATCACATCCATCCGTGAAGGCGAAGTCCCTGGCATCCACACCCTCACCCTCACTTCCGGCTGCGACAAACTCACCTTGAGGCACGAAGCCTTCTCCCGCGAAGGCTTTGCCAAGGGCGCAGTGGTGGCTGCCCTTAAAACCGAAGGCCTCAAGGGCGTACACGAATTCAGTGAACTACTATGAGTTACAGGGTCTTAAAGTTTGGCGGAAGTTCAGTAGCCAGCGCAACGGCTATGTCCAGGGTCCTGGATATAGTTGAAAAGGAAGCGCAAAAGGGTACGGTGATTCTGGTTTCCAGCGCCATCAGCGGCTGCACGGATGCCCTCCTGGACGGCGGTCCAAAGGCCATCAAGGAAATGCAAAAACGCCACCAGGACATAGTGAAACGCCTTTTTACCGGAGAGGAACGGGAAGAGATCCAGGCCCGCATAGACGGCCTTTTCCGTGAACTTGCCGTCACGCCAAATGATGAGCAGGTAACCTTTGGAGAGCTTCTCTCAACTACCATCCTTGCCGCCAAACTCCAGCAGGAAGGCTACAATGCCAAGTGGCTTGACTCCCGAAAACTGGTTGTGAAAGACAATCAGGAAGAAACCTACAGGCGCATAAAAGAGGCCGTGGAAGGTGCGGAAATCTACATCGCTCCCGGCTTCATCTGCCAGGACGCTGCAGGGAAAGTCTCCACCCTTGGCCGTGGAGGCTCGGACTTCAGCGCCTCCCTCTTTGCCGCGGCCGTAAAGGCGGAGTCCCTCCAGATCTGGACCGACGTCCCCGGCATAATGACCGCCAACCCAAAACAGGTTCCGCAGGCCCGAACCATTCCCACAATGACCTACAATGCCGCCCTCCAGATGGCAACGTGCGGCGCCAAGGTGCTTTACGCGCCCACCGTGGCCCCCGCAATGGAAGCCGGCATAGACATAGAAATCAAAAACACTTTCGCCCATGATGGGAAGTACACTGTCATTGGCAAGGAAGGCCCTAAAGGCTGGATTGGTGTTGCTTCTCAGGCCGATACAATAACGGTTGTGGGCTCCGGTGCAGACGGCGTGCCCAGGGCAGAAAAGGCTCTTCTCACGGAAGGGATATCGGCCCTCAGCATCAGGGAAACAGAGGCGGGCGTTGAACTCAAGGTTCGCCAGAAAGTGCTGGAGCAGGCCCTCCGGGCCCTTCACAGGGCATTTTTCCAGGAGCTGCCTACCGCAGAAATTGGCCTATTCATTGCCGGAGACGGCGCCGTTGCCCACGCCCTTTACAATATGATAAAGAGCGCCGCAGAGAACGTTGAGGCCCGCACCGGAAAACGCCTCACAATTGTGGGAAAGGCCAACAGCAAGCGCTACGGAATTGACCTCACGGGCTATCCTGTAATCAATACCCAAGGCTCTTACGTGGATGCAATTATCAACGTTGCGCCAAAGGGCTCCATCTTTGTGGACTGCACAAATTCAGAAACTCTCTACAAACGCTACACAGACCTCCTGGAGGCCGGGATCGGGGTGGTTTCATCCAACCGCCGCTCCTTTGCCGTGCCGTATCCGGAGTTTGCCGCAATGCACGCCGCCGCCCGTGAAAACGGGGTTCCGCTTCGCTATGAGACCACGGTTGGCGCCGCCCTGCCCATCCTGGAATCCATCTCCCGCGGGGCCAATAGCTCAGACGAAGTAACCTCCATAGAAGCCGTGGTCTCCTGCACGCTCAACCAGATTCTGGGGGACTATCTTCCCGGCCGGGAAAGCTTTGCAAGTATGGTCAGACGTGCCCAGGAGGCCGGTCTTACTGAGGCCGATCCCCGTATGGACCTTGGCGGCAAGGACGCGCTAAGGAAACTTCTTATCCTCTCCCGTGAGGCCGGCGTACGGCTTGAAGAAAAAGATGTAAAAGTGGAACCAGTCATCCCCGCCGATGCCTTCAAAGGAAGCGTGGAGGACTTCTACGCCGCCCTGGAGGCTTATGAGCCTGAACTTGCAAGGAAGGCCGATGCCGCCAACGCCAAAGGCGAGCGCCTCCGCTTTGTTGCGTATCTAAGGAAAAACGGTAAGTCCTACGAGGCAGGAATCGGCATAAGGAGCGTTGCTCCGGAGCATCCTGCATACTACCTCCGCGGCACAGAGAACGCCATCATCGTGAGAAGCGCATTCCACCCCTACCCGCTGGTGATCCAGGGCCCGGGTGAAGGTGCCCGCGAGGCCGCCAGCTCCATCCTGAACGATATCCTAAGGTAGGCCCTTTCCGTCATGCCCGGCTCCGACCGGGCATCTCTTGTCATTCTGAGCGAAGCGAAGAATCTCATTTGTAATTGTAAAAATAATCCGCCACCTTTGACACCGGAAAGACACGAAATAGATATTTATAACATAGCGAAAGCATTCGCACTGTTCGGAACTTGAAATCCAGCCAATTTCTTTTATCCAACCGAATAAGTTGCAATGCCTGCGTCGAAAAGGCGCAGGTGAAACTTATTTGTTGGAGAAGGCACCTGGCTGGAACCCCAAGTTCAAGTAAGAGTCACCTGTGCCCGTTTTATATATAGGCAGCCGCAGAATGAGATAATTGGTTTTTTATATTTTAGTTTTTTTCTGCGGTTGCCTTTCTAAATATGTAAGAAAAAGTTTCTCGTTATCACATCCGGCTTCTTTAATGTCTTTTCTGAGTCGGGAACGATATGTTTTAATGCTTCCCACCGATTGCTTTTTTACAATATACTGAATCAGTTCATCCGGAACTCCGGCAAAGAATAAGGCGATAGTCTTCATATTATCTTTTGTGACAGACGGTACTTGCTGGGAGATTTTTATTATGATGTCACCAAGATAATAATTAAGCATTTTGTAGAGTTCTAAGAAGGCACTTTCGTTATCGTATAGGCCGGACAAGTCTTTTTTAAAAGTGACTAAATCCCTTTTACTACTAACTTCCCCGAAGCAGGAAACCAGATCACCAAGATGTGCATACTTTTCTAAGAATAGTGTTCCGACTAAATCGGCAGATGCCTTGCCGGACAAATTCTTTTGTACTTCCAGATGAGCAATAGTATCTTTCAAGAGTCTCTCTTCTCGTATGTTTTTTTCTCTAAAATATATGAAAAGCAAGAAGACAAAAACAAGCGCAGTAAAGGACCAAACAAAAATCATTGTTCTCTGTTGTTTTAACCTTATTCTCTGAAGAGCGGCATCTTGCATATAATAGTCCCGTTGAGCAATACTTAAGGACTGATGCAGAAGAGCCCTTGTTAGGGAATCCTGGACCATTGCCGCCTTTTTGATATGTTTAAAAGCTAAATTATGTCTATTAGAGGCGTGGTCAATATCTGCTTGCAAAAAATCAAGGGTTGCCTTTTCCCGATTATTCTCTGCGATTTTGAAACCTTGTTGGATCCAGTAATCGGCAGAATCAAGTTGTCCAACGATCACATGTGCTTGCGAGCGATATCCATAATCAAGAAAATTATAGTAAGCCAAAGGCACTTTACGATATATATCAATAGCTCGGTATACAGAATCTTCGAGTTCTACACATATCTGTGCATAGCATAATTCGCTATTAACTTTAAGATTATTGTCTGCGGTTGAAATTAGACCCATAAGTATTTTACGCGACTCATTATATCTAAAATCGTTCATAAGGTCCACGGCAAGAGAGAATAAGGCATATTGCACATAGGCCGTATCTCTATTCTGCCGAAAAGCGTCTATGGCTTTTTTGTGATAATCTGCCGCCGCCGCCATATTATTTGATAAATAATAAATATCAGCAATATTTCTGTATGAAAGACCCAAATAGCGCAAATCCTTTTGTCCGTTAGCAAGGTCAGCGGCGTATTCTAATGATATTATGGCGGCAGGATAATTTGTTGCGTTCTTTTGAATTAATCCGTAATAGTAATATGTTAACATTCGGTATTGAGGTTGCCGTCTTGATTTAGTGTAGTAATTGACAGCAATGTTGATGAGGGAATCATCTGTGATATCTATATAACTTTTGTCAAAAGCCATTGATTTCAACAACGCATATCTGGCGCTTACGCTTTGGCCGTGTAGTTGTCTTTGTGGGATTCTTTCAAGATGGGAAAGTGCGCTGTCTGGGGATTGTTCAATTTCCAACTCAAGCCGGTCAAGTTTTTTATTGATATCTAACCGACAAGAATTGAAACTCAATAAACAAAGGAGAAAGAGTAGGCGATATTGCATTTTTATTTTTTCAGTAAATATACATATCGGGGGCGAATAATGCAAACCACGCCATAAAATGTAACCTGTTTTGACTCGACCATATTGATTATCAGTACTTTATGGCGCTAAAATGTAACCTCAAATTGTTCTTTTTCTTTTTTAAAATGTTGAATTTTGCATAAACCAATTATCATTGGAAGCCTTGAGTTTGAAGGAGAGTTTTATCTTTAGCCTAAAGAGCGAGGAGTACCAGAACCTCTCAGAAAATGCAACTCGGTAAAACATTGAAATACAATATTTGTTTGTATATTTACGCATTCGAAATTATGATAAAACACTCTATGAAGAGTCCTTTTAATATCCTCGGCTTATCCGCGGCAATATTTTTCTCTGTAGCGTGCTCATCTCATACAGATAGTACAATAATCAAAGATGAGCCAATATCCGGCCCGCATCCCGAGCCAAAGTGGGAAATAGTGTCTGGAGAATTTTTTGAATCGGATATTATTCCGTGGCAACCACTTGAAACAAACGCGGAATTATTCAAGTCGTCTCTTTCTTTTCTTTCTGCGAAACCTCAAGGGGGCATAGTTATGGACTTAGCTCAATCCGACAACTCTCACTGGGGAGATATTAATAAGCATATTATTGACTCGGATGATTTTTGGAAGCCGGAAACCTGTTCAGATCAAAAAGTTCAAACACTTTTGCGTGATTTTGATGCCGTCTTTTCTTCTTATCTTCGAAATCTGTGGAAATACAGTCCTGATGACGGGATTTATTCAGCGCTGCTTATGTGCGATGGTGACGTAACAATAACGTCCAAGCATACGGTTTTTGGAGAATCTCCGGGAACCAATCTATCCAAATACTTTAAGTTTATTTGCGGTAGTTACCAAGTGTATTTCAAAGGGTTGTCCTTTGATGTTGAAAAGCATACTCTAGGGGTATCACTGTCTGAGCGGTTTGGGAAAGATAATATGATGCCGTTCAGAGTTTTCGTCATATACACCGATGAGCCCTTTGACGGCCCCGTTGACATTACAATTGAAATCCCGGTCAAGAAAGTGATGTACCTGTCATATCTGCGGGATCTCAAACGGGATGCAAACGCTGAGTTACAACTTGTGCCGATGACCCTTCACGCAGAGTTTACGCTCAATAACCTCAACTAAATGAGTGTCATTGCAAGACTAAGGCATTGAAATACATTTCCTGCAACGCCCCTAGGTGAAAATGCATCTATATTATGGTTGCTTATCTTCTTTGTTATGAGATAGTTAATCGGCCCAAATATGGCTTTACAGATGGGAATAGATTCATTAACATATAAGTCTTTTGTAAATCAGTTGGCATTATGAATCAATACGTTTCAGTTATTCTAAAGGGCCTTTTAAGTCTTATTATTATCACGGCTCTTGTTTGCTGTAGCAAGTTGTTGGAAAATGGGGAAGGGATGGGAAGAAATATTTTACACTTTTCAATTAATAGTGAATCTGTCAGCCAGGTAGAAAGAGGCGTCCGAATGCTCCATAATTTTAGGACGGAGAACGGGCTGTTTCTTTCATCTCCCCTGTCTTTTGCCGCCTTTAACTCTGATGACGATGGCTATACTACTATTCGGGCAGTCCTGAATTCTCCCACATATTATGAATTACGGATGAAGATGCCAACCGATAAGATAACCGAGGGCGTGACCTGTAGTCCAGAAGTGTCATTATACTATGTGCTATTGCCACAGATTAGAGAGAAGAGATACACGGACGAAACGGGATTCACCCATTATAAGACAATTCGTCAAGCGGTTTACGGTAAAGCTCAAGTCTCAGAAGCAAGCCTAAAAGTCCGTTCTTATTTTCCGGAAAATGACCCAAGAAAAGGCAAGCCTCGCACACCAACCCTTTGCGGTAATTTTTCTTTTTCTGGACATTACAAGGATTCTCTTGAGAATGTTATATCTTTCAAGGTTGTTGACGGCTATTTTGACGTGTCTGACAGTCCAGTGATATTTGGCCGGACTCCTAGAGAAAATGGTTGGTTAGAATATGACACCGTAGTTCTAGAGGATTAATCTCAAGTATCAGAATAATAAGTTTACGCTCAATAACCTCAACTAAATGAGTGTCATTGCAAGACTAAGGCATTGAATTACATGTCCCCGCAACGCGGAGATAACTCTCCGTTACGGATATGCCTTCTGACACCGTAAACGCTATATCCTGTCAATATCGGCCCAACCAAACCTGGCGGGATACAGCCAGGCGCGTTCCGTGTGCTCCATGACGCCGTAGTCAAGTGATACCTTGGGGCATTCACTGTAGGCCCTTTCCACAAAGGCGGGCTCCAGGATGTGCTCCTTCCAGCCGCGGAAAAGTTCCGTCACTTCAGGGACGTACTTTTCCAGTTCCTGGCAAATTGTATCGGCCTTCCAGATGAAAATACCGCTGTTCCAGAAGAATTCACCGGTGCGGATAAATACCTCGGCAAGCTCCTGAGAGGGCTTTTCCGTGAAGGTTTTCACCTTCAGGGGGCCGGCCATGAGGTGGGCGTTACGGCCTTCCTTCACCTGGATGTAGCCAAAGTTTACCTCGGCCGATTTGGGGACAATCCCAAGGGTCATGAGGACGTCGTGCTCCTCTACGTACGCGAAGGCGTCGTTCACTGTTTCTGCAAACATGGATTCGTCCCGGATCACAAGGTCCCACGGGGTGGCAACTATCACTGCCTCAGGGTCACGTAGAAGGATTGTATATGCCGCCAGGGCCATACAGGGCGCCGTTTTTCTTGCGAAAGGTTCCCTTAGAATATTTTCCGGGGGGAGCATGGGGAGAGCCTTCCTTGCTTCATCGGCATACTTTGCGAGCGTTACCACCAGGATGTTCTCATCCGGCACTACGCCCTGGAATCTGTTATATGTAAGGGCGTACTGGGAGCGGTTTCCGCTGCCATCGGCCATTATTACACAGTATCTGTGGTTATTCATTATGTGGTTGGTTATTTATACAAACATTGGTATCCAGGCCTGGGGGAAGTACCTCACAAGGGTTTCCTGCTGCTCTACGGTGACGGAAACTACGTCAAAGAAGACCTCTTGGCCGTACATGTGCTTTGCGTTCAGGTATCTTAGCGCCGCGGCCGATATCCTCTTCTGCTTGACGGGATTAACCTGGTCACTGATGGTGGTGGTGACGGGAGCCTTGCGGGTTTTCACTTCCACAAAGTGAAGGCCGTCAGGGCCCTCCGACACAATGTCTATCTCCAGATGGCCGGCCCGCCAGTTGCGGTCCAGTATGTGCTGGCCGCGGGATTCCAGGAAATCGCAGGCCATCTGCTCTCCAAGTTCTCCTAACTTGCTGGTTCTAAGAACGTTCATGCTATTCAAATTTTACCACGGTGACTCCGGCTCCACCAAACTGTACGTGCTCGTCCTGGGCCGATACAACTCCCGGCACAGTGCGCAGGTACTTCTGAATCTCCTCCCTCAGTGCACCGGTTCCTTTTCCGTGCAAAATCCGCACCGAAGGGACGCCTAACATAAGGGCGTCGTCAACATATTTCATAACAATTTCCAGGGCGTCCGTCACACGCTCCCCGCGGACGTCAAGTTCCGTGGAGAAATTGGCCTTGCGCTCTCTTATGGCGGTGTCATAAACCTGCCTGGGGCGCTGGTCCGGAGCCTTGGCAACTGCCTTGTATTCATTTGCGGTAATGCGCTCTACACGGTCCAGGGGCAGTTTTGTGGTGATATTGCCCACAATTACCGTGACCGCTTTTGTGCTTACCTTGGAAACTTCTCCCACCATCCCGTTCTCCTTGATGCGGACCTTCTCCCCAACCTTGAGGGGAGCGCTGCGGAAGGCGGCTTCCTTGCGGGCCTGCTCCTGGTCCTCCTCCATCTGCTTCAAGGTTTCCCCGCCTGCGCGGCGCTTCTTGCGGGCATCTTCACGGGCTTTTCGGTCCTGGACATCCTTGAGTTTACGGTCAATGTACTTTTCCCGTTTGCTGGTGCCTTCTGCAAGTGCGCCAAGGAAGCCCTGAAGCTCTGCCCTGGCAGCCTTGGTTTCCTCTTTCTGGGCCTGGGATTCCTTGATGGCGCGGATGGTCCCCTCTACGCGTTTATTGGCCTCCTTCACTATCTTTTCCGCCTCTGCGCGGGCCTCATCCAGGATGCGGCGACGCATCTCTTTTATCTCCTCAAGTTCCTTTTCATAGCGGTCCGTGAGGCCCTCGAGTGTTTTGTCCGTAGCGCGGATTTTGGAAAGTTTCTCATCCAGCGCGCGGCGGCTTCTGGCAATCTTCCGGAGGTTTCTCTCAATACCCACAAACTGCTCTCCGGCGCGCTCCTCTGCGTCGTGAACTATTGTTTCCGGGAGCCCCATCTTGCGGGCCAGTTCAAAAGCGAAGGAAGAGCCCGGCAGTCCTTGCTCCAGAACAAAGAGGGGCGCCACCGTAGCGGCGTCAAACTGCATTGCGCCGTTTATGACGCCGGATTCTGCGGCCGATGCATACAGTTTAAGGTTGGTATAGTGGGTGGTGATTACGCCGTATGCGCCGCGGGTGTCCAGCTCATGGAGGATGGCTTCCGCTATGGCGCCGCCGGCTGCGGGTTCAGTTCCGCCGCCAAACTCGTCAATAAGCACCAGCGTCTTTGAATCGGCCACGCAGAGCATGGCCTTCATGTCCGTGAGGAAGGAGCTGTAGGTGGAGAGGTCGTTTTCCAGGGATTGGTCGTCTCCTATGGACACCATTATGCGGTCAAACACCGGGAGCTCCGACGTTTCCGATGTAGGGATGAGCATGCCCCACTGGAACATATACTGAAGGAGGCCGGTGGTTTTGAGGCAAACGCTCTTTCCGCCGGCGTTGGGGCCGGAAATAAGGAGGATGCGTTTTTGGGGCGTGAGGGTTACCGTAAGCGGCACGATTGCCTTTTTCTCACGCTTAAGGGACCTTTCCAGGAGGGGATGGCGGGCTTTCCGGAGCCTCAGGGCGCCGTCCTCACTCACAACCGGCATTCCGGCAACGTAAGAGAGCGCAACATTGGCCTTTGCCATGATGAAATCCAGCTCTCCTATGAACTGGGCGCCGCCGATGAGCTCCGGCACAAACGGCCTCAGGAACTCTGCAAATTCATAGAGGATCTTTGCAATCTCCCGGGTTTCGGCAAAATGCAGCTCAGATATCTCATTCTGCAGCGCCACAATCTCTGCGGGCTCCATGAAGGTTGTCTTTCCCGTTGCGCTTTCGTCGTAGACAAAGCCCTGGAAGGCTCTTTTTTTGGCCGATGAAACCGGTATGAGCATCTTGCCGTCCCTTATTGCAACGGAGGCGTCAGCATCGGCAAAACCTTCCTGCTGCGCCTGCCTCAGGATGGCGTTCATGCGCTTGGAAACGTTTATTTCCTTATCCTTTATGCTGCGGCGGATCTTGTAAAGTTCGTCGCTGGCGGTGTCCTTGATTTCCCCGTGGCGGTCAAGGATGGAGTCTATGCGCTGCATTACCTCCGCGGGGGCGCTGATGCCGGCCGCCATATGCTGGAGGTTGGGGTAGATGCCTTCCTTGACGGTATGGAAAAAGTGGAGGGCCTTGCGGAGGGTGTCCAGAAGGGTGCGGAGCTTTCCAAGGGACAGGATGTCTATTGAGGCATTTTTGCCGATAGGTTCCAGGAACGGGATGGCGTCTATGTATCCGGAAGTGGGGAAACTTTCCTCAAACATGAGGATGAGGCGCATCTCGTCCGTGAGAAGATGCCTTCTGTGGATTTCCTCCGGGATTGTGGAGAATTCCTCCGTCTCAACCCTTTCTGCAGCGTATTCCGTGCAGCAGCGGGCGCTTATATCGGCCCTAACCTTATCAAAGCCAAGCTTTGCCTCCAGCCTCTCAATCATTTCCTATGCTTCCTCCTTGGCTAACAGAGTGTGGGCCAGGATGGACCTCAACTCATCTATGTTCTTAATTGTCTGGATCTCTCCTCCGTGGACGTAAGACACGTTTCCGGTTTCTTCAGATACCACAACCACGTCTGCGTCTGTGTCTTCAGTTACGCCGATGGCTGCGCGGTGCCTCATTCCGTAATGTGCGGGGATGTCCCTTCTGGCGGTCATGGGGAGCTGGCAGCGGGCGGCTACAATGCGGTCTCCAACGATTATCATTGCACCGTCATGAAGGGGAGAGTTCTTGAAGAAGATGTTCATGATGAGGCGGCGGTTTATCTCCGCTTCAAAGGCATCTCCGGTGGCCTTGTACTCATCAAGGTCACTCTTGTGCTGGAGTACTATGAGGGCACCGGTTTTCTCTGCGGCCATGGCCCTCACGGCCTCCGAGAGTTCCACTACGGACTGCGAGCCCATGGCTTCCTCCTTTATGCCCATCAGTTTGTTGAAGATCTCACCGCTCCTTCTGGAGAGGCCGGACTGAACGGCCACGCGGTTGAGGAGGTGACGGATTTCCGGCTGGAAAAGTATGATTATAGCAAGCACACCAACATCCAGAAGAGCTCCCAGTAGGGCGCTCATCATCCTCATGTTGAGGGCCTTCACCAGTGCCTGCAGAATGAGCAGCACGGCCAGGATGAGAACTATGTTAAGGATACCGGAGTCCTTTCTGATGCTTCTGATGAGGAAAAAGATGATGAGGGCTACCATCAGGATATCAAGGATATCCGCCCACCCGAAGCTCAAAAAACTAAATATTCCCAGTACACTCATCATAGGATTACAAATATAGCAATTTTATTGCTATGCCACAAGGGCTTTTTGCCGCTGCCGGTCAGAAGTTTCCCCCACCACGCTGCGGGAATCATACTCCAGAGCCGCGGGCGGCTACAGGTTTTGACACCAACGCTTCCTCTCCGCTTGTGGGGGCAACGAAAGGCACAAAAACGGCCGAAAACGTGTGAATCATTGACCAAATGGGCAATGAAACGCACAAAAACGGCCCAAAACGTGTAAGTCATTGCCCTGAAACATCTGTGGTGGCGCCACAGTCGCAGGTGATGGCTCGTACCGTCGCAGGTCTGTGTTTTTGGCGTCACCTGCGACGCATATCGGCCTCAGGAGCAAAAGAACGTCGCAGGTGCGGCGTTTTTTGCAGACCTGTGACACTTCGGCATCAGACCTGCGACACTTCGGCGCGGGACCTGCGACGTCTTTGGCCCCGGGACATTTGCAACCCGGTTGCAGAAACCTTCCAGTACCTTTGCATCAGAAACACACACCAGATATGGAAAAACTTCATCATACAGACCACGAGTGCGAGTGCCACGCTCATCACGAGGCTCACGAAGAGCACCATCACTACCACGAGTGCGAGTGCCACGCTCATCACGAGGCTCACGAAGAGCACCATCACTACCACGAGTGCGACTGCCGCGCTCATCACGAGGCTCACAAAGAGCACCACGATGACCACCACCACGGCGGTCACGAACACCACCATCACCACCACGAGGAAGAAGAGGGCCACGGCCGTCTTATCAAAATAATAGTTGCCTCAGTGCTTCTTGTAGCGGCCTGGCTCATCGAGAGAAACACCCCGTCCTGGGCCACGTGGCAGCATCTTCTCATTTTCCTTGTGCCTTACCTCATCGTGGGTTGGGACACCCTCAAGGAAGCGGCCGAGGGACTCCTTCACGGAGAGGCCCTCAGCGAGGATTTCCTTATGAGCATCGCCACTCTTGGCGCCCTGGCCATTGGTTTTATGCCTGGGGCCGAATCTCAGTTCCCTGAGGCCGTCTTTGTTATGCTGTTCTTCCAGGTGGGGGAACTCTTTGAGGAGATGGCCGAGGGCCGTAGCCGGAAGTCCATCGAGCATCTTATGGACATCCGCCCGGACAGCGCACGCGTGGAAAGGGACGGCAAACTGACCATGGTGAAGCCGGAAGAAGTTACCCCCGGGGAGATCATCCTCATCCAGCCGGGAGAGAAAGTGCCCATGGACGGCGTTGTGCTTGAAGGTACATCAAGCCTTGATACTGTGGCGCTTACGGGTGAGAGCGTGCCGCGGTCTATCGGCCCGGATGACGAAATCCTTTCCGGCTGCGTGAACCTCACCGGAGTACTCCGTGTAAAGACCACCAAGGCGTTTGGAGAGTCCACCGCCGCAAAGATCCTGGACCTTGTGGAGAATGCCGCGGAGAGCAAGTCCCGCAGTGAGAGCTTCATCACAAAGTTTGCCCGTATTTACACGCCCATCGTGGTGGCACTGGCGGTGCTGGTGGCCGTCATTCCCGGCCTCATCACCGGAGAATGGGTCACCTGGATCTACAGGGGCCTCCTGTTCCTGGTGGTCTCCTGCCCGTGCGCCCTTGTGATCTCCGTGCCTCTCACCTTCTTTGGCGGCCTTGGCGGAGCGTCCCGTAAGGGCATACTCATCAAGGGCTCCAACCTTATGGATACCCTCTCACGGGTAAAAACCGTAGTATTTGACAAGACCGGCACCCTCACGGAAGGCGTCTTTGAAGTCACCGCCGTTCATCCGGAAGTGATTGACAGCAAGGAACTTCTGCACCTGGCAGCCCACGTGGAGCGCCATTCCACCCACCCCATCGCAATGGCCCTGAGAAACGCCTATCCCGATGAGGCCGATGACTGCGAGGTTGGCTCCATAGAGGAGACCGCCGGTCACGGAGTAAGGGCCATTGTGAACGGCAAAAAGATAGTCGTCGGCAACAGCCAACTTATGGAGGCCGAAGGCGCCGCCTGGCACCCCTGCCATCACAGCGGTACCATCATCCACGTGGCCATAGACGGCGTCTACGCCGGTCACATAGTTATCTCAGACCGCATCAAGGCCGATTCCGCCAGCGCCATAGAGGCCCTGAAGGCCGCAGGCGTTCAGGAGACGGTGATGCTCACCGGAGACCAGGAGAGCGTGGCGGCGGCGGTGGCATCGGCTCTGAAGTTGGACCAATATTATGCTCAGCTCCTTCCCGCCGACAAAGTCTCCCGCGTTGAGGCGCTCCTGGGGCACGGCCCGCTGGCATTTGTTGGCGACGGCATCAACGACGCCCCCGTCCTCACCAGGGCCGACGTTGGCATAGCCATGGGCGCCCTTGGCTCCGACGCCGCCATCGAGGCCGCAGACGTTGTGCTGATGGATGACAAACCCTCCAAGATTGCCACGGCAATAGGTATCGCCCGCCGCACAATACGCATTGCCAAGGAGAACATCTGGTTCGCCATCGGCATAAAAGTCCTGGTGCTTGTGCTGGCCACTTTGGGCCTTGCAACCATGTGGATGGCCGTTTTTGCCGATGTAGGCGTCACCGTCCTTGCCGTCCTCAACGCCATGCGCGCTCTGAAGGCCTAAGCCTCTACCATAGCAAGCGTTGCAACCGATATCCTTACGGAGGGCCCCAAGGCTCTCCGTAGTGTTATCCAGCACTCGGAAAGCGTTGCGCCGGTGGTGAACGTGTCATCCACCAAAAGGATATGCCCGGCGGGGATCCTGTGCCTCACCCGGAAGGCGCCGCTGATGTTCCGTAGCCGTTCGTCGGCATCCAGGGTGGTCTGGGTGTGGGTGCTCCGGCCCCTTTTAAGAACGTCCGTACGGAGATTTGCTCCCAGCGCTTTGGCAAGTTCCGCCGCAATCACCTCCGCCTGGTTGTACCCGCGGCTGAACTTCCGCCGCCAGTGAAGCGGCACGGGGATCACCGTATCCACGTCCTTGAAATGCTGCACTCCGGAGAGTTCCGTCCCAAGAAGGGAGGCAAACCATCGGCCTGCCGCAATGTTCCCGCCGTACTTAAGCGCCTGAGGGATACGCTTGTAGGGGTTCTCATTGTGGTAATACAGAAGCGACGCCGCGTAGGAGTACTCCATCTTCTCATCAGGTGCGCGTATCCGCTCCAGCGTGGCGTTGAAGCGGTCCGCCATTATGTTGTGGGGCTGTTCCCACGTGTAGGTAAGGGGAAGGTCTGCGGCGCACCAGATGCACAGCTGCTCCTCCCTTGCTCCAAGCTGCCTGCCGCATACTATGCACTCCCTCGGCAACAGAAGATCTGTGAGTTCACGTATCATGTGGACAAAGATAAAAAACCCTGTTGGGGCGGGTGGAGGTTAAGTGGTTGATACACAGTGAGTTGCGGGATCTTTTGGGATTACCAGTAATCCCAAATACTTTTGTAAATAACTGAGTTATAGCGTGTTAAGCTCCACTGCATCGGCATTACCGTAGTGGGGATTATAATAGGGGGTGCGGGGCGTAGAACCCCCGCAGTTGCAAAGCCGCCAAAAAAATGGTATTTTTGTAAGTTAAAGAAAGAATAAAGATATGGCCAGTCTGTTCAATTTCGGATTCTTCGGCAATCAGCCGCACAGGGTTTTCAACTACAAGCCCCGCTACTATGATCCTGAGGAAGAGCAGCGAAAAGCAATGTTCGGAGACGTTGACGGCTCCAATGAAGCCGCCAGGAAAGACGGCACGTACGTCCCTGGCAGCAGCATCCGCGGCGCCTTCCGTAACGGAAACTACATGAAAACCCGCTCGGACATGCGTACAGCCCACACCATCATAACCATCATCACCCTCATTCTCATTGTGGCTGTCCTCATTTTCATGGCCAAATTCTTTGAATTGCTGTAATGGAACTAAAGATATTACCAAAAAATATTGCCGATATGATTGCTGCCGGGGAAGTGGTCCAGAGACCAGCCTCGGTGGTTAAGGAACTGATGGAGAATGCGGTGGATGCGGGCGCAACGGACGTAAAAGTGTCCGTTACAGACGCCGGCCGCACCCTCATCCAGGTGATAGACAACGGCAGCGGAATGAATCCGGACGACGCAGTGCTGTGCTTCGAGCGCCACGCTACCAGTAAACTTGAAAGCGCGGAGGACCTTCACCACATCCTTACCTTTGGATTCAGGGGAGAGGCCCTGGCATCAATAGCAGCTGTGGCCGATGTAACCCTTCGCACCCGCACCCCCGAAGAAGAATCCGGCGTGGAAGTGCAGATGTCGGCCTCGGAGAACAAGGGCACAAGGGAAGTATCCTGCCCTATCGGCACAAACATCGCGGTGAGAAACCTCTTTTTCAATATCCCCGCCCGCAGAAAGTTCCTCAAAAGTGACAACGTAGAGCTGAGGCATATAGTTGAGGAGTTCCAGAGGGTGGCTCTCACCCGCCCGGACATAGGCTTCACCCTCACCCACAACGGCAAGGACATCCACGTGGTAAAGCCCGCAAAAAGCTTCAAATTCCGCATCCAGGACCTCCTGGGCCCTGCAGTCGTAGGGGACATAGTGGACATTGAGGCCGATACAACCATCGCCTCCCTCCGTGGATACGCCGGCCGCCCGGAAAGCGCCAAAAAGACCCTGGGGAACCAGTTCTTCTTTGTCAATGGCCGATATTTCCGCAGCCCCTACCTCCACAAAGCCGTGATGAAGGCCTACGAGAACCTTATCCCGGAAGGTACCACCCCCTCATACTTCCTCTACATTGACGTGGACCCCGCCAGCATAGACGTTAACATCCACCCCACCAAGGCCGAGATTAAGTTCGAGGAAGACCAGCTCCTCTTCCAGACGGTGTTCGCCGCCGTGAAGGAAGCCATGGGCCGCTCAAGCATCGCCGGCAACATAGACTTTGACAACCCTGAGGCCAGGGAGATGCCCGTTATCGGCACTAGTTTCAGGGAATATACCCCCTCCAGCACCCCTACGGTGGGCCTGGATCCGGATTACGACCCCTTCAGTGAGATGCCCGGTCCGGCCGGGCATGGCGGCTACGGCTCCGGTCCGGCCGGTGGGGGCGTCACTCCTGGCATGACCGGGGGCCCTTACTCCGCCCACGTGGAGAAGTCCCAGAACTACGGCGCCCTGTTTGAAAACCGCACCCTTCCCACCCAGCAGATCCTTGTGGTTCAAGGAAAATACATCCTCATGCAAAGCGCCACCGGGCTTATGGTAGTGCACGTGCGCCGTGCAAGGGAGCGCCTCTTCTTCGACCGCTTCCTGAAGGCCCTTACTGCAGAGGCTCACGTGTCCCAGCAGGCCCTTTTCCCCGTCACAGTTACTGTTGGCGTGGAAGGCCGCCTCACCATAGATGCCCACAGCGAAACTCTCAGGAAACTGGGCTTTGACATTGCGCCCTTCGGCCCGGACAGCGTGGTTGTGAACGGTGTTCCGGAAGGCTACAGCGCAGAGCCCGGAAAAGCGGAGGAAATGGTTGGGAACCTCCTTCTCATACTCTCGAATGACAGTGCATCCCTTCCTGGCGTAATGGAGCAGGCCATGGCGGGTAAATTCGCCATCCTGGGTGCCTCGGGAGGTGATAAACTCACTTCTCCCCTTGAGGCCCAGCGTCTTGTGGATGCGCTTCTGCAGAGTGATAACCCAGAATATACCCCTTCCGGCAAAAAGATCATCTCCATAGTAGCCCTGGAAGAGCTGGAAAAGAAATTCCAATAATGGCAAGATTCCTTGATAATATCCCTCCCGTAACACGTAACCTCCTTTACGTGAACGTGATAATGTTTGTGGCAACGCTCATAAACCCCGTGTTCATGAAAGGCACGTTTGCGATGGCGTTCCCGCTGGCCACGGACTTCCGCTGGTGGCAGCCCGTCACGCACATGTTCATGCATGACGGCTTCTTCCACATATTCTTCAATATGTACACCCTTGTGATGTTTGGTATGGTGGTGGAGCGTGTCCTTGGAACAAAGAAATTCCTCATCCTCTATGCCATCACCGGCTTTGGCGCCGTGGCCCTTCACACCGGAGTGGAATTCCTCCAGGTCCAGGAGCTCATAAAGGAATATCCCGGTACCAACCCGCAGTACATCTACAACAGCATCCCCCATGTCCTGGGTGCCTCAGGTGCCGTTTACGGCGTGCTGGTTGCATTTGCCATGCTGTATCCACAGGCCCGCATGACCCTTATCTTCCCGCCTGTCACGCTGGATGCAAAGTGGATGGTGATCATTTTTATCGGCATAGAACTCCTTACCGGAATTACCGGCACCCAGATGGGTGTGGCGCACTTCGCCCACCTTGGCGGCGCCCTCTTCGGATGGCTCACCATCCTCTACTGGAAAAAGCGCGGTAAACTTTACAGATACTGATGGCAAAGCAGAAACCAAGGAAGAAGCGCAACTGGCTTACCAGCCTGTCGTTCGGCACCGTGGCGATGGTGCTGACGGCGCTCCTTGTGCTTGGCTATCTCTCCATCATCGTGCCGCCGGAAAAGGCATGGTTCTTCACCCTTTTCGGCCTTATCTATCCGGTGGTGCTGCCCGCAACGCTCATCCTTTTTGTGATTGCCCTGGTGCGGCGCTCCCGGACGCGTCTCCTGCTTGCGCTGGCGCTTCTTCCGTCGCTGTTTTTTGCAGGCCGATACTTCCAGATATCGGCCCCGAAAGATGCCTCTGAGCCCACTCTCACCGTTGTTTCATATAATGTGGGGCTCTTCAGGCACGGCCCCGAGGGCGAGGACCGTCTGAAACTGGCAGAAGACGTTGCAACCTATGTCAATTCCCTTGACGCGGATATAATTTGCCTTCAGGAATTCTACCTCCCGGAGAGCATCTCCATAGACGGCTGGCTTGGGCGGCATTTCCCGGGGTACAAGGCGGAATATTACATGCTCACGGGCAAGAACTGGCGCGCCGGAAACGTCACGCTGACGCGCAGGCGGGCATCGGCCAAAGGAAAGGAAGATTTTGAAAAGTCCACCAACATGGCTCTTTGGGCCGATATTCCCCTTGACAGCACCACCCTCCGCGTATACAACTGCCATTTTGAGAGTTACAATATCTCCCTGGCGGGCCTTGTGAAAAAGGATGTTGAAGAAACGGAGCGAAAACTCCGCCGTTCCATCACGGAGCGTCCCCGGCAGGTGGCAAAGGTCCTAAGGGGCATAGATTCCGCCCCGGTCCATTCCATTGTGGCCGGAGACTTCAACGACACCCCTCTTTCCTACACCTATTTTCGCCTCATCCGTGGCCGGAGGGACAGCTTTATGAGGGCCGGAAAAGGTTTTGGGGCTACGTACAGTGCCTTGTGGCCGCTCCTGAGGCTTGACTACATCCTCTATCCCAAAGACCTTGATGCGGTTAGTTACCGCATAGACAAAGTGAATTTTTCAGACCATTATCCAGTAATAGTACAGTTCAATGAAGCCGGAAGAAATTCTAGGTGAGGCCCTCCGCGTACTCCGTGAAGGCGGCACCATCCTTTACCCTACAGACACCGTCTGGGGCCTTGGCTGCGACGCAACAAATCCCGCAGCTGTTGCCAAGATATTTGAGATCAAGCGCCGTCCGGATTCAAAGTCCCTGGTGCTCCTTGCCAGCGATCTTGACATGGTTGCAAAATACGTGAAGCAGATTCCTTCCATCGCCGTAGACCTTGTGGAGGTGAACGACGCTCCCATGACCATCATCTACCCCGCTGCAATCGCAGGAAAATCGGAAGAGCCCGGGGATCGCTGGCACCTTGCCTGGAACGCCGTGGCAGAGGACGGAAGCGTGGGTATACGTATCCCTATGGCCGATTGGTGCAAGCAGGTGGCCTATAAACTTGGCCGTCCGCTGGTGAGTACATCGGCCAATATCTCAGGAGATCCCACGCCTCAGCGCTTCTCCGAGATTCCCCAAGAGATCAAGGACGCAGTGGATTTTGTGGTGCCCCCGTCCGTGGATACCCAGAGCACCGGCCGCGCCTCCCAGATCATCAAGCTTGGCCTTCGCGGCGAGGTTGAAATTATCCGGAAATAACCCCTATTGTAATGCCGATGCGGTGGAGCTCAACCGCCTGGCACTCAATAACTTACAAGGTTCTTTGGGATTACCGGTTATCCCAAAGAACCTTGTAACTATTTGTGTTTTAACTATTTAACTTCCACCAAACAGGCGGCCTCTAGAACGCGTAGATGACAATGTAGAACATCATCACGGCGGTGCAGATAAGTTTGGCCCCGGTTCCAAAGATAAAGCCCAGGAATGCTCCAAAGGCCGATTTCAGGGATGTTCCGGTATCTTTTCCTGCAAAGACAAGTTCTGCGATGAACGCTCCAAGAAGGGACCCGAAGATCATCCCAATAGGAGGATAGATAAGGCCAACGAAAAGGCCTGCTATTGCACCCCAGCCCCCGTATTTACTGCCTCCGGTAAGTTTTGTGAAATATGCCGGGACAATGTAATCCAGGATGCTGATCACAATCACTATTCCAAGCCACACAAGGAGCATTGTTGTAGAGAGGGGTTCTCCGGCGGCATTGGTGCCTGAGCCCCAGATGTAAAGGAGCAGCATTCCAAACCAACTGAGGGGCGGCCCGGGAAGGCCCGGAGCCACGCTGCCCACAATTCCTACTACGCCAAGAATGATGGCGGCTATTGCAATAAACGTTTCCATAGCACAAAAATATTCATTATCTTTGATGAAACAAAAAACGTGCAGAAACTATGTTTGCAAAGGAAGTTTATGTAAGAAGGCGTGAAACGCTGCTTCAGAAAATGCGTGAGGCCGGTCAGAGCGGTCTTATTCTTTTTATAGGTAACGCAGAGGCCCCCGCCCAGTACAGGGACAATTGTTATAAATGGCGTCAGGACAGCACCTGGCTGTATTATTTCGGTCTGGACGAGCCCAATATGGCGGCTGTCCTTAGCATAGATTCCGGCAACCAGGCCATCTTTGCAAACGACGTTGACATTGATGATATTATCTGGATGGGACCACAGGAATCCGTGGCCTCAAAGGCTGCCTCGGTTGGTATTCTGAAGACCGCGCCTTATGACAATCTGGCAGGATGGCTCAAGGAAAACATCAAGGGCCGCACCGTCCATATCATCCCTCCGTCCAGATATTACAATACCCTCAAGCTTATGGAACTTCTTGGCTGCGCACGCGTAGACAAGAGGGTTTCAGAAGCCCTTGTGAAGGCAATAGTATCTCAGCGCCTTGTCAAGGAAGACATTGAGATAGCCGCTATTGACGACGCCTGCGCCCTTGGTTATGAGATGCATTCGGTAGGCCGAGATTCCATAAAACCCGGTATCCTGGAGCAGGAAATTGTAGGTAAGATGGAAGGCGTAACCCTTTCAAAGGGCTGGGGCGTTTCTTTCCCCACCATCCTTACCCAGCACGGAGAAACCCTTCACAACCACCTTCATGACAAGATTATCGAGCCCGGAAAACTAATGGTCATTGACGCAGGCGCAGAGAGTAATCTCCACTATGCGTCGGATTTCACCCGCACGTATCCAACTTCCGGAAAGTTCACTGCCAAGCAGAGGGATGTATACCAGATAGTATACGAATGCAATGAACTGGCATTCAGCCTCACAAAGCCCGGAACAACTTACCGTGACGTCCACCTTGCCGTTGCACGCAAGATGCTGGACGGCCTTCAGGCCCTGGGCCTGGTCCACGGAGACCTTGACGAGATGGTTGCCTGCGGCATAGCCGGCCTGTTCCAGCCTCACGGCCTTGGACACAATATGGGCCTTGACGTCCACGATATGGAGGATCTTGGGGAGAATCTGGTAGGGTATGACCCTGACCAGACCCGTGCAAAGCAGCTTGGCCTTGGCTCACTCCGTATGGCCCGCCGCCTTGTCCCGGGCCACGTAATCACCGATGAACCAGGCATTTACTTCATCCCTGCCCTCATAGAAAAGTTCAAGAAAGAAGGCCTTGGAAAGGACTTTGTGAACTACGCTAAACTAGAAGGCTACTATGACTTCGGCGGCATCCGCCTGGAAGATGACGTTCTGGTAACTCCCAATGGCGCCCGCCGCCTTGGTCCAAAGCGCCTCCCCATTGCTCCGGACGACGTTGAGGCCGCAATGGCAAAATAGAGTATGTTATGGATATAAGAATAGGAAACGGATATGACGTGCATGCACTGGCGCCGGGGCTGCCGATGTGGCTTGGCGGCGTGCATATCCCATCAGAAAACGGCTTTGTGGCACATTCAGACGGGGATGTAGCCATCCATGCGCTCTGTGACGCCCTTCTTGGGTGTCTGGCGCTGGGGGATATCGGCCATCTTTTCCCGGACACTTCCGATGAATGGAAGGGGGTGGACAGTAAGATCCTCCTGAAAAAGGTAGTGGACCTGGTCCACGCCAAGAGCTACAAAGTTGGCAATGTGGACATTACCATAGCGCTCCAGAGGCCCAAACTGGCCCCGCACATTGGCACCATGCGTGAAACCCTTGCGCCAATCCTTGGAGTATCGGCCGACAGAGTATCCATAAAGGCCACCACTACTGAGAAATTAGGCTTTGTGGGCCGATGCGAAGGCTGCGAGGTATGGGCAAGCGCCCTTATCATCAAGGACTAGCGAAGATCCCCAAGGGAAGAATCCTCAACGTGCCCGAACCATGAAGAAACCTTGGCTCGGGCCTTTTCTTTGATGGAAGGGGTTATGGCCGATGCAACATAGGCCACAGCCGCCACCAGGGCCGCCCAGTCATCGGCCAGGCCGGCGAAGGGGAGAAGGTCCGGTAACAAATCGAAAGGAAGGATGAAATAACCCAGGGCTCCCATTATGACAGCCTTGTACTTAGAAGGGGTTGCGGGGTCCGTGAGGGTATAATACAGAACCAGGGCGTAATAAATTGTTTTTACGCCCGCCTTTGAGGCTATTTTCTTCACCTTTTCCCAAAAAGCGCCCTCTGAGTAGTTTCCTTCGTACTTAATTAAGTCCTTGGAAGTGAGATCTGTCTTTTTCATACAGAAAGGAAGCCGCAAATATTGTACCCGGGGCACATTTCTTAAAAAAACCTTTGATAATAAAAAATTTAATTATAATTTTGCAGCCAGTAGTGTATAAGACACACCAAAGTTAACTTTAAATTATCATTAGTACTATGAAGAAAGTATTTATGTCTGCTGCTATCGTAGCCCTTATGGCTGCTGCAGTCGCTTGCGGTAACAACGCAAACAAGAAGGCCGAGGCCGCTCCCGCAGAGGAAGCAAAGACCGAGTGCTGCGAAGAAAAGAACGCCATCGAGGCTGCTGCCAACGAGGCTGTCGACGCAGTTAAGGATGCCGCTACTGAGAAGGCTGTTGAGGGAATCAACGCCGCCGCAGATGCAGCTGTTGAGGCTATCAAGAAGTAAGCTTCACCTTCAAAAACAAAGTCCCGGAGCAAAAGCCCCGGGATTTTTTGTATATTTGTCTCTGTATGGCTACAAGTACTAAGACAAAGACTCTGTGGTTCTGCTCAAATTGCGGAAACGAGTACTCCAAGTGGATGGGGCGCTGCCCCGCCTGCGGGGAGTGGAACACTATGGTTGAAAAGGAAGTTGTAACGGGCAAAAAGGCCGCTGTGAATGTCCCTGGCGCAGGTGCAAAGCCTATGCCCCTGAGGGATGTCTCCACGGCTCAGGAAGACCGCGTGTCCCTTGGCAGCCCGGAGGTAGACCGCCTTCTTGGCGGCGGAATAGTGAAGGGGAGCCTGGTACTCATGGGCGGCGAGCCCGGCATCGGCAAAAGTACCCTATCCCTGCAACTTCCTCTTAAAAGACCAGATCTTAAAACGCTCTACGTTACCGGTGAGGAATCCGTAAAGCAGGTAAAGATGAGGGCCGACAGACTTGGCGGAGACTGCTCCAACTGCCTCATCTACAGTGAGACGGACATGGCGGAAATCCTCAAGCAGGCCCAGGAGGTGGCTCCGGACCTTATGATAGTGGACTCCGTCCAAACCATGTACTGCCAAACCGTGGATTCCACCGCCGGCAGCGTGAGCCAGATTAAGGAGGTAGCCGCGCAGCTCTTAAGGTTTGCCAAAGGCTCCGGCATCCCCGTCATACTTATCGGCCATATCACAAAGGAAGGCACCATTGCCGGCCCTAAGATCCTGGAGCACATTGTGGACGTTGTGCTGCAGTTTGAGGGGGAGAACCGCGGGGCATATCGTGTGCTCCGAAGCATCAAAAACCGCTTTGGAAGCACCTCTGAGCTTGCTGTCTTTGAAATGACCGGCACAGGCCTCAGGGAAGTGGCCAACCCCTCTGAGATGCTCATCCCCATGCACGAGGAAGGCCTATCCGGCACGGCAATATCGGCCATGCTGGACGGAAACAGGCCTTTCCTCTTCGAGGTCCAGGCCCTTGTGTCAAGCGCCGTCTACGGAACCGCCCAGCGCAGCGCCACCGGCTTTGACGTAAGGCGTCTGAACATGCTTCTGGCGGTGCTTGAGCGCCGTGCCGGCTTCAAACTAGGCCAGAAGGACGTGTTCCTAAACATGGCCGGCGGCCTACGCATCACAGACCCTGCCGCAGACCTTGCCGTCATCTGCGCCGTTCTCTCCTCCAATTTTGACTACCCCATAAAGGCCGATGTATGTTTTGCCGGAGAGGTGGGCCTGAGCGGAGAGATCCGCCCTGTATCCCAGGCCGCAAGGCGTGCCGTAGAGGCCGCCAGGCTGGGTTTCAAGAGAATTTTCGTGAGCTCGTACACCCACTTTGACACAAAGCCGGAGGGCATTGAGATAGTGAAAGTGGCCGATATCCCCGCCCTTGTGAAGGCGCTGTTCAAATAGTGCGTTTTGATTTCTATCTCTAAAAAAGTATATTTGTAACCGGATAATCAATACACTAAAGCATATGGCAAAGAAGAGTCTACTGAGTCGGATTTTCGACGTTGACAAAACCAAGAACCGCGCTGCTTTCTCAGACGTGGAGAACAAAATCACAAAGTACCACTATGGCTCCGACGCCTTTATGCAAATCCTGGAAAGCCGGTACTCCTGCCATTCATTCAGCAGTTATCCGGTTCAGGATTCAAAACTTCAGATGATCCTTGAAGCAGGGCGCCTGGCTCCATCGGCCGGTAACAACCAGCCCACCCGTATCTGGGTTGTAAAGAGCGAGGAAGCCCTTGCCCGCCTGCGCACAGTCCATCCTTGCTACGGCGCCCCTGTTGTGCTTATCGTCGGCTGCCGCAATGAAGAGGCCTGGGTGCGTGAAAGCGATGGCGTGAACGCCGCCAAAACGGATGCCGCCATCCTTCTCACCCATCTTATGCTCACTGCAACGGATGCAGGCCTTGCCAATATGTGGATATGGGATTTCAACCCCAGCAAAATACGTGAGGTTCTCCCTGAAACCCAGGGTCACGGCATCTATGCCCTCCTTGCAATCGGCCATCCCGCTGATGGAGAAGGTAATCCCACGGAACTTCACTCAGAGCGGAAGCCCCTGGACCAGATTGTGAAAACCCTGTAGTGAAGAGGCTTCTAAAATTTGCACTTATTGTAATTGGCGCGGTTTCATGTAGCCGCGCCAATCCTGTTACGCCTGAGGAGGAAGTTCAGGCGCAGAATCTCCCGCCGGCCCGCATCACAGACACCATAAGGTATGAGGATAATAATTGTACGGCATATAACTTTGAGTACCCGTCCAAGGACCCTTACGGCAAGCCCGTAACGCTGTCCGGAGCCATAGTGATAGGTGATGAAATAACCGCTGAGAAGCCTGCCAGGGGCCTTTGCCTCTACAATCACATCACCATCTATGTCAACGACGAATGCCCATCCCAAGGAGAACTTACCGTCCAGAAGATGATGGTGGGAAGCGGGCTCATTTCAATATCGGCCGATTATTACGGCTTTGGTGTAACGGCTGGAAAGCATCAGGCCTACGGACTTGCCGATACTAACGGTGAAGCCAGCATTGACGCCCTTATTGCCGCCAGGACACTCCTTGCCGATATGGGTTATTCCTGGGACAATGTCATCTTCAACCTTGGTTACTCCCAGGGCGGGCAGGTGGCAGTAGCCGCGCTTAAGATTGCTACGGAGAAGCACCCGGAGATCCGATTTACCCGCACTTTTGCCGGCGGCGGGCTCTTTGATGTATCGGCCACATACCGTTTCCTGGTCTCATCAGGAGTAGCTTCCATGCCGGATACCGTAATAAGCGTGCTGCTGGCGTATAACGAGTTCTATAAGCTGGGTGTCCCGCTGGAAAAGATGTTCAAGGAGCCACTTCTCAGCCATATAGACCAGTGGTTTTTATCCAAGGATTTTAACGCGATTAAACAGAGGGAACTGATAGGGACAACCAGTCTCAGTGACCTTGTGACCCCGGATCTTCTTGATCTTGACAGCGAGATTTCAAAGAAGTTCCTTAAGGCGATGGACAGTGAGAGACTCTGCCGCGGATGGGCGCCCTGGCTCAATGAAAACATTACCCTGGTTCACAACAAGGCCGATGACGTGGTCCCCGTGGTCAATACGGAAAACCTCCTGCGTTTCCTGGAGAATCACGGCCTTACCGTGGATTCCCGCGTGGAGAACTTCAGGCAGATCCCCGGTGTCCTTGCTCCGCACTTCTGGGGTGCCGCTCCTTTTTTCACGGACTCCGTCTCCAAGATATCCTCAACCCTTGGAATCGGCCCCTGGATAGCCCCATCACAGATACTTTCCTTACTTAACGACTTATTATGACGGCTCTGGTGACGGGGGCAAGCAGCGGGATCGGCCTTCAGTATTCAATCATTCTCGCAAGGGATTATTCCTGTGACATCCTGATGGTCTCCAACCAGGAGAAGGAGCTGGAGGATGCCGCAAAGGAAATAAGCTGTTCCTACGGGGTCAGGACCTGGCCTTTCTATTGTGACCTTGCCAGGGAGGATGCTGCCCGGACGGTGTACGATTATGCCGCAAAGGAAGGCCTTGCCATAGACATCCTCATCAACAACGCCGGCTTTTTCTTCTTTGACGCCCTTTGCGCAACCCCTCCGGAGAAGGTTGAGGCCATGGTTATGCTCCACGTGGTTACCGTGACCGGCCTTTGCCGCCTCTTCGGGGCCGATATGTGTAAAAGGGGGAGCGGATATATCCTCAATATGTCTTCCCTTTGCAGGTGGATGGAATTCCCCGGAATCCACACATATATTGCTACCAAGACATATATCTACAGCTTCTCAAAGTCCATCTGGTATGAATTCAGGCCCATGGGTGTGGGCGTTACCGTGGCAACTCCCGGAGCCGTGGATACCGGGCTGTACGGGCTGTCGCCAAAGCTTCGCCGCCTGTTTGTGCGCCTTGGTGTGAGCCTTCAGCCGGAAAAACTGGCGTCAAAGGCCCTCAAGAGAATGTTCAGGAAGAAGAAAACCTGTATGCCGGGGCTTATCAATCATCTCTCCATTCCATTTTTCCGCCATTTCCCGGACTGGCTGGTATTCAAGGTGATGAAGCGCCTTGGTAAATTCAGCGCGCTATTCCAGAAAAAATGACTATCTTTGCACCGAATTAATTCAAAGAGATATGAATCTTAGAGACATCAAAAAAGACATTGAGTACGTGATCGGCGCATTCGTAGATGACTGCACCCTTTTCCTGAACGTAAACCCCGGCAAGAACGCCGACGAAATTGCAAACCTTATTGACAAGGCCGTAGACCTTTTCAATGATCTCCGTGAGAAGGTTGCAAAGAGCGCTGGCGCAGAGAAGCCCAAGGTATGCTTCACCAGCATCCGCAAGGAACTGTTCGAAAAGACGGACGCCCTCTACGACGAACTAAGCGCCGCCGTTAAAAAAGGTCTGGGAGAATAATTCCCCTGGCCAATAACCGGCTGATAATCAGTCGCTTATAAGTAATCGGGTGCACCGGCAGGTGCACCCGACTTTGTATAAGTGATTGAAGATGAGCGAGTTGCGCGCCAGCGCGTGCGGCTAGAAGCTGAACGTATATTTGAGCCCAAGGATGAGGCCCGTGCTGTACACCCAGCCGGTGCTGTCGGTGAAGATGCGGACACCTTTTTCGGCCCATTTACCGGCCCCGTTGGTGTCTATCTCATAGTCCATATAGTAATCAAACAGGACGTAAGGGCTCAGGGTGTGGTACTTACTGAGGTTGATGTCCGCGCCAAGGTTTAACCTTAGCCTGTTGATATAAGCGTGAGTGTAGCCGGTGTGGGTGTAGGTGTAGTACTCCCTTTTGGTGTCGTTGGTGGTCTGGGCGCTACCGGAAACTACTCCCCAGGGATCATTCAGGGCGGCGCGAACCTCAAAGGAAAGTGACGGATCCACATAGCGCCAACCCTTATATTTTACGCCGATCCTTGACTTGAGGGCAAGGGCGTTTCTTGTGCTCTGGTACACGTTGAGGGCATCATAAGCGTTATGGGTGAACTGCAGGCGTTCCCTGAGGCTGAAGCTGAACTTCCCGGCCTTGAGCGTGCCGGTTACATCGGCCGTAAGCCTGTGCTGGGGTGCCCAGAAGCCGGTGTAGAGGACGTCATTGTCCAGTTCCTTGTTTATCTTGTAGGGATTTATGAGGGTGTATCCAACGCCAACTTTCAGGAAATCCAGCGGCTTGTATGTCAGGCCAAGGGTGGTTCTGAGGCTCCCGAGGCCGGCAAAGTTATCGGCCATCCTCATTTCTTCCCTGGCCTCTATGTGGAGGCCTTTCTTTATTTTGTAGTCCACGCCAACCGAGGCGCGGGCTCCGGTAGAGAAGGTCTGGCCGAAAGCTGCCGCCGGAAGGAGCAGCGCCAAGGCTAACACAATCTTTTTCATCCTACATAGTCTTTTGCGCGGGTGACGGTGTTCACGGAATTGCTCTCACCTTTTCCCAGCCTGTAATGCACTTTTATCATTGCCGAATCCTTGAGGAAGTCCACATGGCCGATTTCCACGTTCTCCACCTTCACGCCAAGGCGCTTTTCAAGATCGGCAATGAGTTCCTCCCTCTTTTCCGGGACGATGAGCTCTATCCTGTCGTACTGTACCAGCTTTGTGGTGACGTGCTTCACCAGGCTCTCGCTCTCCAGCACCCACACCAGAAGCAGCATGAGGCCGTTCACAAGTGCCATGACACCCACATTACCCCAGCCAAGGACATAGTGCGGGGAGCTTGCAAGATCTACCACGTGGTACAGCGGCGCCAGACCGTTTACCGCCGCCAGGGCGATGATGATGAAGAGGTAGGTCATCTCCCTGATGGGAACCGTCTCCGTGCGGTAGCGGATAACCCCGAAAATGGCAAACAGGCCCAGCGTAAGGCCAACTCCAACCTCCACGTTACCCATTATGTACAGAAGGGTAAGCATGGCCGATGAGAACACGATGAACGTAAAGTAGTAGTCTCTTCTGCGGCTTTTCTTATAGTAGAAGAAATGCACCAGGAGCCAGCACACAAGAAGGTTCAGGGCAAAACGGATTCCAAGTTCCCCTATCTTCTGGGCGGTTGTCATCATGGCGTCCGTGATGGTCTGAACATCAAGGAGCATGTCGTCGTCGGCGTCCAGGTTGCCGAAATCGGCAAGGTCCTCCTGGACAAAACGTGAAAGGAAGTTTATCATTTGACTGTTAATTTATTGCCGATAGTTTTTTCAATTTTTCTCACCTTTTCCTTGAACCTGCAGCTTTTCACGGATGAATCCGTGAGGGTTTCGGCAATGCAGTATTTGCTTACGCGGACGGGCTTTATGCGGTGGTCAAGGAGGATGCCCTTCATCTGGCTCTGAGCCCTTCCGTCCTGCTTTAGCTCTATTATAACCGCATCCTGAAGGTCTGTTTCATGCCCGGTGCGGAAGTTAGTAAAGCAAAGTTCAGTGTCTATGGTGAGGCGCTCCGTCATGGCGGGATTTACCAGTGTGATGCGCCTGAAACGTGTGTCAAGGACGGGTGAGAGCTGGTCCACCGTGAACCAGGACTTGGCGGCGAGGAAATCGCAGGCCTTGGTATCGGCCCCAAAATCCATCAGTTCCGCCTGCGGGATTTCCATCCTCTTTTTCTTGGTGCGGCCGTGGTTGTTCTTTCGCTTGATCTCAAGGTATGTCTCCCCGGATTCTACATAGGTGCGGGTGCGTACCTTTTGGCGCACAAGGTGGCGGTTGTGATGGTCCAGGAACATCCTGAGGCCGTCCGTGTCAAAGTAGACGGAGGTATATCGGCTCATCTTTTTCCCTTCCACCACAAGCGCCCTGTACCCGGCTGCGGCGGCATCCTTGAGGACCGCCACAAGCCCGTTCTCATTGGTAAGATACTTGGTGTCTATCCGGTTCAGGAGCTTCACGGACCCCATCTCTTCAAGGGTGATGGGGCCGATATCCTCCACCGCCTTCTCAAGCCGTATGTTGCTACTTGCCGGCATCCTGGGCGATGTATTCGTAGTGCTTGATACTGAGGAGCTTCCCCTTAGCGCTATAGGTGTACTGGACTTTTTTGCGGGAGAACTCGTTCCACTCGAAGGTCTTGTAGGTCTGGAGCCTGTTGCGGTCATCGTACACAAGTTCACGGGAAAGCTTGCCGTCAGGGCCGTACTCAAAGCGCTTGCGCCACTTCTGGCCGCTGGAACCGTATTCTATCTCCTCTATCTTCTTTCCTTCAGGAGAGAAGGTGGTGACGTGATCCAGGACTTTGCTGCTGCCTTTGGGGTCCGTGTTCCATTCCTTGATGACAAGGTTTTTCTTGTTTATTTTCTGCTCCGTGTCCTGAGCCATTGCTCCCGGGATGAGGAGAAGGGCTGCGGCCGCCAGTATGAGTAATCGTTTCATAATAAATGCAAAGATAAGAAAATCCTTGATATCAATGACGTCCGCCTGGGCCGCCGCCGCTGCCGGGGCCGCCCTGGCCGCCGGAATATGTGCTCAGGCTCACGGCCTGGCCTCCGCTCACGCTGCAGTCAAGCACGCCCATTCCGTTCCAGACGTCAGTGCCGCCACTTGCGGTAACTCCGCTCTGGACAGTAGGCTGAGAGGCGCCGGAAACCACAAGGCCGCTGCCGCCGCTTGAAGGAGTCTTGAAGGCGTGGGTTGTGCTCCCAACCGTGATGGAATACCAGGTGTTCCTGTTCCAGGAAGATGCGCTGTAACAGCTCTGGGACAGAGAGGATCCGTTTTCAAGGCCGCCGATTGCAATGATGGTACCGCCGGTAAGGTAGAGTTTATAGCCGCCCTCCGTGTTGGCGTCTATTCCAACTTCCGGAGATGATGCGCCGATGGTATACACAAGGCCTCCCTTGATGTAAAGGTTGCCGTTGGCGTCCATTCCGTCGTTGCCGGTGGAGTATGCGCATACGCTGCCGCCGGTGATTGTCATATCCTTTGCAGAATTGATGGCATCGTCCGAAGACTGGGCGTACACCACGCCGTCAGTGAAATTCATCGCGCCCTTGGATTCAATTGCCTCGTGGCTTGAGGCCGATGCACTTACGGTGCTTCCGTTGAAGTGGATGTCTCCGTCAAACTTGATGGCCTTTGCGCTCTTGGAACTATCCGTAGCAGTGGCCCTGGGGCGTCCTCCGCCGCCACCAGAGGATGATGACCCGTAGTTGCTGCCGGTTACGTTCACGTTCACGGTGCCGCCGTTGAAATACGCCACGGCATCTCCGGTGATGCCCTTGCCGCCCTGGCCGGAGCTGGTCACGGTGAGGGTTCCGCCGTTCATCTTAAATACCTGATCGGCCTTGACGCCGGCTGAAGCCTTGTACTCTGCATCTTCAGAGTCGTAAGCCGTGCCGCCTGTTGCCTTAACGGTGGTTACGCCGCCGTTGAATACCACAAGGGAGTCGGAGGCGATGCCCTTTTTCATATCGGCCGATACACTTACGTCAATGGTGCCGCCGTCAATTGCAACGGCGTCCTTGCCCCTTAAGCCGTGGCCTGCGCCGCTTCCGGCGATGATCTTGATGGACGGAGAGCCCATTACGCGCACGTAATCGTCAGAGGTGATTCCGGCCTTTCCCTGGGCGTTATTTGCCGATACTGTAAGGCTGCCTTCTCCGGAAAAGATGAGCTGTCCTTCAGAGAAAAACACGGCCTTGAGGTCTTCCTCGCCGGTTGCGGCGTAGGCGGCAGAATTGCCGTCGGCAAGCGAAGAAGTGCCGCTGAGCACAATGAAACAGCGTTTTTTGCCCTGGTTGTTGATGGCCGCACCGCTGGGATTCGTGAGGCTGAGACCGCTCAGAACCAGCGCCTGCTTGTTGTTGGAGTAGATCTTCAAGGAGCCAGAGGTGCTGCTTCCGGAAAGTTCGTACTTCACCTTTTCGGTGGTCTTGGTGTTGTCCACGGTGACATCGGCCCCGCTAACGGTCACAACGCCGTTGGCGTCTCCGCTTACGGATGCGCCGGAGCCGCTCCACACAATTGAGATTGTGCGGTCGAAGGTGGTTTTGGAGATATCGTCCTCTTCCTCTTCGTAGGTATCTGTATCACTAGACGGAGTGGAGGAAGAAGTGGATCCGTTGTTACTTGAGGAAAAGATGTCTTCCTTGGAACATCCTGCCAGAACCGTCCCGGCCGAGAGCAGGAAACAAATTGCCTTCTTCATAGCTATAGGTTTTAAATACACATGGCTGCGAAGAAGGCAAAAAGCGGACCAAAATAGATTATTTCCCGGCCAGGCGGCACTCCCAGGCCCAGGCGGCCTTGAGGGTCTCCTCTATTGTGCGGGTGGCCTTCCAGCCCATTTCCGTGTTGGCAAGGGTGGGATCGGCCCAGATGGCGGTGATGTCACCGGCCCTGCGGGGAGCGAACTTGTGGGGAACCTTCACGCCATTCACTTTCTCGAAGGCGTTCACCAGTTCCATCACGCTGAGGGGACGTCCTGTGCCCACGTTGAAGATCTCCACGGGCTTTTTCATCTTGCCCTCTATCATGCGGGTAACGGCATACACATGTGCACGTGCAAGGTCCACAATGTCAATGAAATCTCTCTGGCAGGTTCCGTCCGGGGTGGGATAGTCATTGCCGAAGATATTCAGGCATTCACGCTTGCCGATAGCGGTCTGTGTGATGAAGGGGACAAGGTTGTTGGGAACTCCGCGGGGAAGTTCGCCGATGAGTGCGCTGGGATGTGCGCCGATAGGGTTGAAGTAGCGGAGGAGAATGCCCTTCAGGGCACCTCCGGAAGCCTTCACAGCGTCGTGGAGGATGTCTTCGCACATAGTCTTTGTATTGCCGTAAGGGGAAGTGGCGGGCTTACGGGGAGTAGCCTCCGTCACGGGAACGGCATCCGGCTCACCATATACTGTGGCCGATGAAGAGAACAGCACGTTGCACTTGCCTGTTGACTGCGCAACCTCCAGAACGTTGAGGAAACTCAGCAGGTTGTTCTTGTAGTACATAAGGGGCTTATCCACGGATTCACCCACGGCCTTGTATGCCGCAAAATGGATGACGGCGTCAATGTGGTATTTGCCAAAGAGAGCCTTCACGGCGTCCAGGTCACAGAAATCCATTACCTCAAGGGGAAGGTCTTTACGGCCGGTGATCTTCTTCACACCCTCGTAGCAGGTTCGGTCGCAGTTGGAGAAATTGTCGGCCACAACTACGTCGTAGCCGGCCTCAATTAGCTCTACGGTTACGTGGCTGCCGATAAAACCGGCACCTCCGGAAACAAGAACAGTCTTTTTCATAATGGTATTAAGATTTAGTTTTGTTATTCTTCTTTCTGGCTTTGGCCCTTTCCCGGGCAATGTATCTTTCCAGCCGCTTCTGTTCCCGCATGGACTTCTTCTCAAGACGCCTCAGCATCTTCAGTTTCTTGGCACGTTCACGCTCCAGTTTGCGGGCAGCCTTGGCGGCCTGTTTTTCCTCATACCTACGGTCTTCCTCGGCCCACTTGGCCTCCAGGGCCTTCTGTTTTTCGGCCTTCTTAAGTGCCTTTTCTTCTGCTTTGCGGGCTTTTTCCGCGGCCTTTATCTCTTCCGGAGTGGGAATGTGCTCTGCCGCAGCGGACAGCGAATCAGCTCCTGCCTTCAAACTATCCGGAACAGCCGTCTTCAGCGAATCCAGATTGGCGGCAAGGGAGTCTGCAGCAGCCATGAGGGAATCGGCCTGAACGGAAAGTGAATCCAGCGGAACTGCTTTGGCCAGGGAATCCTGCAGCCGTGCCTGGGCCTGTTTCCTTACAACCTCCAGAGAGTCACGGATTGCAATGTCCCTGTACACCTTCTTGATGTAGCCGGGGAAGTAGATTTCTGTCTGGGTGAAGGTGGTGTGAGGGCGGGCAAGGTATGATGTGCGCTGGCTCTTCCGGGGCTTTAGCGCAGTAACGGCCTCCGGGGAATCCGGCCTCTTTTCCGGCTCCCAGCGGTAGCCTTTCAGCTGGCGTTCCTGGGTGGGGAGCTGGACGGAAGGATAGCCGTCGTTCTTGGGATTGTCATAGTAGTACATATGATCAATCTCTCCGTCCGTGAACGTTGCGTAGAGCATCTTGGAATCCACTTTGTTCACCGTGGCAAGCGCCCCGTTCTCTTCCAGGAAGAAAATGCTGGAAGCGCCGCCCAGGGCATCAAACCGCGTGAGTACCTGGCTGGAATCAAAGTATGCCACCATTTCCGTGCCGCTCACCTGGTCATAACTCACGGGGTCTTCCTGGATGGTTATGAAGGCATTTGACAGCAGATGAGCCTTCTCCGTGCGCTTGTTGCGGATCACAAGGTAAATGCTGTCTGCGGCGTACTGGCGGTTGCCGTCAGTGAAGAAGATGGGGTCCTTGTACACCCTTGCAAGCGAGTCAAGGTCACTGTAAGCCAGGGAATCACCCCTCATCTGCATGTTCCGGCGGAACAGTTTCACGTCCTTGTTGCCCCAGATGAAACCCACCTTTGTGGAATCTTTGGGGACCAGAAGGCTGTCGGCCTGGGCCGATAAAGAATCGGCCGGTTGGGGCACGTCGCCCCCGACTTCCGGCTCGTCACCCCCGACTTCCGACGCGTCACCCCCGACCTGATCGGGGGTCTCCGGAGATTCCCGGTCGGAGCCGGGAATGACGGGTTCCGGCACTAAAGTGGTGTCCGATGGTACGGCCAGTGTATCTGCCGGTATGCTAAGCGTGTCTGCAGGAACGCCAAGAGAATCACGCACCGGAGGAATGGTGTCGGCAGGAGATTCTGGCTTGTCACCCCCGACCTGATCGGGGGTCTGAGGTGGCTTGGGCGCTCCTTTGTCAGGCCCTGCCTGGGCAGGAGCCGCAGCGTTGCCGCCGGGGGCCTTCCGCCCCGCCCTTCCACCACCCTGCGGCGGGCGGTTTGGGTCGTCCTTCATGGCATCTGCTGCGGCCTTGGCGGCTGCCTCGGCAGCCTTTCGCCTGTACTCCATGATGGCGTCTCCGGAGATATCGGCCAGCCTTTTTTCAGAGTCCTTTATCCAAGGCTCCGGAATCTCATACTTCTTGTAAGCGCGGTAAATGAGGGTATCGGCCCCAAGATAGAGGGAGTCAGGCAACTGCCCTTCCTCTTCCGTCACGGACATTATTGCGGGGTCCCGCGTGAGGGTGGCTCTCTCCAGGGAATCCGTCCACTGCAGATATCCGGCAAGGATGTACATGTTCTGGACGGTATCCATCACCTCAACCTTTCCAAGAAGTTCCACGTCATTGACGGCCCTGTAATAGTACGCGGAATCAGACCACGTCTCCTTCTCCTTTGTGAGGGTGTGAACCTTCTTCCGGAACATGAAAAGCTCATCCTTTCGGTTGTACCAGCCGTCATCGGCACTGAGCATTTTGTCGTCCTGCCACATGTCCGTTCCAAAGCCGAACCATGCGGTTGAAAGGTCACTGCGGTACTCCAGGCGGGATGTCTTTATGAACGTGGTGTCCATGTACATGTTCACCTGGTCGTTGAACACAAAGAGTTTGGCCTTGGAATCATAGGTGCCGTAGAGGCTCTCTATCACCTGGCCGTCCTTGTCACGCATGGCGCCGCCGTCCTGGAACACCGCCACGGAGTCCTTGGTGTTGTAGTCAAGGTATTTTGTGCGAAGCGTATTCTTGTCCTGGTCTTCAAGCTGGACAAGGTCTCCGCGGAAACGCGCAAGGTCCTGGTCCACCACATATTGGAGGGTGTTGCTGGAAAGGGTTGTGCGGTCCTGGATAATGCGCACGTGCCCCATTGCGTCTATGATATTGGTGTTGATGTTCCAATATGCTGTGTCGCAGAGGAGGTAAGTGTCGTTGTGAAGGAATTTGGCAGGCCCGGTCACCTTCCTGTAGCTCTCCCCGTCAATTTCCAGAAGCTGGGCGCTTTCGGCCTTTATCAGAAGGACTTTGTCCTGCGCCATAAGGGCCGATGACCCCGCCACAAAGGACAGCGCCAGAGCAATCAGATGCCTATGAAGGGTCCTTGGGGTCACTATTTCCTGGCATTCCAGCTCTCACGGGAGAATTCGCACTCCTTGAAAAGAGGGTCTATGATGATGTAGGTGCTCTTGATCTTTTCTTCCAGGAAAGCGTCAACGGCCTCCATCTGCTTTTTCTGCCGCACGCCCTCCAGAATCTGGGTGTAGTCGTTTTCGAAGCTGGCGGTATGGGCCGGGATAATCTTGTCCACGCGGATAATCTTGTACACAAGGTTGCCCTGACGGCCCTGGAGGTAGCCCTCGTTGTCAAGGGATTCCACAGGCTCTGAAATCTCTCCGGGCTTCAGGTCCTTGATGGCGGCGTAATCGGCCGGCTTGAGCTGGTCAATCTCAAAGTAGGCGCTGCCGGTTGAGGGATCGGCCATCTGGCCGCCGTTGGTGCGGGAAGCTGGATCCTCGGAGAAGAAGCGCGCGGCAAGCTCGAACTTGATGTTATCGGCCATGATTTCGGTCTTGATGCTGTCCAGCTTCTTGAAGGCATTGTCTCTGTCGGCCGATGTATACTGCGGTTTCAGGAGGATGTGACGGGCGTTGAACATGTCTCCTTTCTTTTCCAGGACCTCGATGATGTGATAGCCGTCCGGGGTCTCGACAATCTGGGAAACGGTTCCGGGCCTCAGGGCCATGGCTGCATCTGAGAAAGCAGGCCAGAAAATGGACTTTGAGGCCAGTCCAAGTTCACCGCCGCGGCGGGCGCTGCCGGGGTCCTCGGAGTAAATGCGGGCAAGGGTTGCGAATTTTTCACCGCCGATAATCCTTTCGCGGAGATTCAGAAGCTTTTCCTTCACGGAGACGGCTGCGGCCTCGCGGTCAGGGTAGATGCAGATCTGGCTAAGCTGATATTTCACCGGCACCACAGGAAGGTCTTCCTTGGCTGTGCTGTCCAGGAATTCCTGTACGTCAAAGGGGGTGACCTCCGGAATGCGGTCTGCAACCTGATACCTCTCCTGCTCCGTGAGACTCTGCTCCTCAAGGGTCTTGCGCCATTCCTGACGAAGCTTGTAGAGGGGCTTTCCAAAGTATTTCTCCATTTCCTCGTCTCCTCCAAGCTGGGTGCGGAACCAGTCTATCCTCTGGGTGAGGTTGCCCTCCACCATGTCATTGTTCACGGTAAGGGAGTCAAGGCGTGACTGCATGAGGAAGAGCTTTGATTCCATCATGTTCTGCAGGATCTCGCAGCGCATGTCTTTGTCGGACGAAGAGCCGCCGGCGCGCATTTGCTGAACCTCTGCCTCAACATCTGAGAGCAGGATTACTTCTCCGCCAACTGTTGCCACCGTTTTGTCCACAATGCCCTTGTATTTCTGGGCGCTTACGCTCACACACGTAAGAAGGCAAAGGGAGAAGATGAAGATATGTTTCATAATCAGTAAGTTACAAATTTATTATTCTTGCGGGCGTCTTCCAGGAGGCTTTCCTCAAGGGCCAGCTGGAGGTCATGGCGGCGGGCGCTGAGCACGAGGTCACTGATGCGCTCACGGCAGTACTCCAGTGGGGCCGTCTTACCGGCGGGAATCATGTCCACAATATATGCCAGATGGAGATTTCCGGAATCGTCCTTGATCTCCGAGAAGCCGTTCTTGATGGAGGACAGGAGGATTTTGTAGTCTACGCTCAGCTCCTGGCCAAGTGTTATTGCGTCCATCCAGGTGTCGGACATATCGGCATACTTTATGGCCGATGTATATGCAAGCTGCTCTGCCTCGGTTACCTCAGTGTCGTCCTGCGACGACATCAGGGCCTTGATCCTCTTCAGGAGGCGGGAGTCCGACGGGATGATGAGGTAGCGGGCCTTGATGACGGGGCGCTCAAGGGTGAAGCTGGCAGCGTGGTTTGCGTAATACTCCTCAATCTCCGCATCCGTCACAAGGGTGTCCAGCCTCTGGTTTATGTAGAGCTGCTCATAGCGGTACTTAAGAAGGGACCTCCGGTACTGCTCAAGCTCTTTTGAGACGTCTTTTTCGGAGGCCGATAACTGGGCCTCGGCCATATCCACCAGAAGGAGGTCCTCCGCCCAGGCCTTGATGTAGCGGGCGGCAAGGTTTGCGCTGTCTTCCGGGGAGACGCCGGCGGGGATGAACTTCTCCAGCTCCCCGCGATGGAGTTTATGGTCTCCTGCGCGGGCCACCACCTCTCCGCGGAAAAGCTCCTGGGCAGCCTCCTGGAACCGCCCTGCACTTTTGCAGGAGGTAAGGGCCGCCAGAACGCAGAGGGCTATGATGATATGCCTTTTCATAGAATCCTACAAATATAATCAATTTTTGCCGATTAATTGTATGAGGCCTTCAAGGGCGGGCCTCACTTGTGAGGCCTTTGCCGCCGCATTGTTGGTGAGGATGGCAAAACTGATGCGGGGATTTCCGGCTTCGTCAAGGACATATCCGGAGTAGCAGAGAGTGCCTTCCATGGAGCCGCTCTTGATGCGGAACTTCCAGGGCGTGAGGTTCTTAAGGGTATTCAGCGTGCCTTCTCCCGGGCGCGGAAGGGATTCCACAAAGGCCTTGTTCCCGCTCATTGCGGCAAGATAGTTGGCCATCCATTCCGGGGTTACGGAAGAAGCTCTCGAAAGGCCGCTGCCGTCTTTCTGGACAATGCCGTTTGCGGCGCCGGGAACTATATCTTCCAGGACTTCGTTGATGGCAACAAGGCAGCTATCGTAAACGGCTATCCCCGATGCCGCCTCTCCCATTGCGCGAAGAAGGGATTCGGCATAGAAATTATCGCTGTCCACATTGGTTTTGCGGCATATCTGAGCCAGTACAGGGGACTCCGTATGGCCGATTTTCACAACCCCGTCACGCCCTGCCTGATCGGGGGTCCCGTACGTCCCTGTCACCTCCCATCCTGTTGCCTTCAGGTTCTTGTAAAACTCATGGGCGCAGGTGAGGGCTCCGTATTTGTTTGAAGCCTGCTCCCTCTTTGGCCGCCTGTCTACGGCGAAAGTGCCCGTAAGGGTGGCCTCGGTGCTTTTGTCTGAGGTTTGAAGATAGAGGCTATTTCCCGTTCCGGCAGGGCCTGTCACGGCCTGGTTCTCCAGCTTCAGCCAGGGGGTATCCGGGTATGTCTGGGTCATGTTCACCGGGGCTCCGGGTTCCGCTCCGGCGCTCACCTGGAGGTCAATGGTATTCTCATAGAAGCAGAGGGCGCTGGAGCCGGTTCCGTAGTAGGTCCATGTATCGGCATACTCCCATCCGGGATGCTCCAGCCCGCCTTCCCAGGCGCTTCCGTCCCCTAGAATGTTGCCGTTGATGCGCTTGATCCCGGCGCCGGAAAGGATGGTCTTCCACTTCCAGAAGAGGGCATCAGCCTTAAAGGCGGTGGTGTCTGCGGCGCCAATTGTTGGGTCTCCGCCGCCGATGATATACACGTCTCCGTTCAGCGTGCCGTCTTTGTCGATGCTTCCAGTATAGCCAATTTCCGTTTTGAAGCGGTACTCCGGCCCGAATGCCCGCAGCGCCGCGCCCGTTGTGACAAGCTTCATGTTTGACGCCGGCACCATGCGCGTTGAGGCGTTGTAGGAAACAACAGTTTTTCCATTCTCCACGGCGCACACCCCCACCACAGCCCCTTTCAGGGGACCATTGCTGATCTGGCTCTCGATATACTGCGTGATACTCTGCTGCCATGCGGCGGTTTGCGCCTCCGCAGTTCCGGCGGCCACAACAAGCGCTGCAGCCAATGCTACTTTTCTGAATCCTGTGTACATATTACAAAAGTAGCCAAAATTTTGCACAAATAGTGCCAAATTCAGCTCTTGAGCCGGGGGAAGCGGAAAAGTATGGAAAGGCAGGCCATGATGCCAAGGGCAAAAGGATAGTAGAGATTGCCGATGATCGAGAGGGCCGATACCCCTGCAAGGCCGCTTGCCATAAGCATCTGGGCGCCATAGGGGAGGATGCCCTGGACAAGGCAGGAGAAGGTGTCCAGGATGGATGCGGTTTTCCTTGGATCCAGACCAAAGCGTGCGGAAATATCCTTTGCCAGAGGGCCTACGGTTATGATTGCGATGGTGTTGTTAGCCGTGCAGATGTTCACAAGGGACACTAGTGCGGCAATGGATGCGCTGGCTCCGCGGGGGCCTTTGATGCGGCGGGTAAGCTTGCCGATAATGAACTCCAGGCCGCCGTTGTATCGGATGATTTCCAGCATGCCGCCGGCAAGGAGGGAAACTATGATGAGTTCTCCCATTCCGCCAATGCCGGAGCCTATGGCCGTGAGCCATCCTACAAAGTTGTAAGCGCCTGTTATCCAGCCGATTATTCCGTTGACGCCGATACCGATTGCAAGTACCGTGACAACGTTCACTCCAAGGATTGCGAGGACTATCACAAGGAGGTAGGGGAGCATGAGGTACCAATCGGCCCCTAAAACCTCAGGTGACGCGGTAATTCCGCGGCCAAGGAACACATACAGAATGGCCACTATGATTGCCGCAGGGGCCGCGATCCACAGGTTCACCTTGAACTTGTCCTGCATGGAGCAGCCCTGGGTTTTGGTGGCCGCAACGGTGGTGTCCGATATGAACGAGAGGTTGTCTCCGAAGAACGCGCCGCCCACTATGATTCCGGTAATGAGAGGGACGCTTGAACCTGTTCCGGCGGCAATGCCGGATGCAATTGGAACAAGTGCCACAATAGTGCCTACGGACGTTCCCACGGCCATAGAGACAAAGCAGGCGGCAAGGAAAAGACCGGCATAGAGGAGGTTTCCGGGAAGGATGCTCAGGGTAGCGTTCACGGTAGCGTCAATGGCGCCGATGTCCTTGGCCGTTGAGGCAAAAGCCCCGGCCAGCACAAAGATCCAAATCATCAGGAGGACGTTCCTGTTGCCGGCGCCGGAAGAGAAGATGGCAATCTTTTCGTCGGTCCTCTGCACGCCGCGGGTGATGAGCATGGCGTAAGCGGTGGCAATGATGAAGGCCGCAGCCACGGGAACCTTATAGAAATCTCCTGCCAGGATAGCTCCCGCCACGTATACTGCCATGAATACCAAAAGTGGACTCAGGGCCAGCCAGCCGTTAATTTTTCCGTTTGCCATAATACTCTACTAACTTTTGCAAAGATAGGCATTTTTAATTATCGGCAAAAATTCTTACCTTTGGACTGAAAATAACCACAACTATGAACACATCAGAGAAATTTGTCATAACCATCAGCCGTGAGCTTGGCTCCGGAGGACGCACCGTGGGCCGTAAACTCGCAGAAGCACTTGGTGTCCGCTACTCAGATAAGGAACTTGTCCATGAGCTCATGAAGCGCTTCAATCTCACCGTTTCCGGCATTGAAAAACTCAAGGGAGAGAAAAAGACCTGGATATCGGACTTCCTCCAGATGGTGGCGCCCGTCCCCAAGATGTCCCTCCTCACCGGCTACGATGACAAATATGCGGCGGAATTCCGTCCTGATGTTTCATCGGCCGATATCTTCAAGGCAGAGTCAGAGATCCTTCAGGCCATTGCCGCAGAGGAATCCTGCGTCATCGCCGGCCGTTCCGGTTTCTTTGTCCTCAGGGACTGCCCCAACAAACTGGATATCTTCATCACCGCTTCCCGCGAGCATCGCATTGAGCGCGTCTCCCGCAAGCAGAACCTTACCCCTGAGCAGGCATGCATCCTCATTGACAAGATTGACAAGGACCGCGACACCTACATCAAGAACTTCGCCGGTGTCAGCCGCTACGACCTCCGCAACTACCAGCTGGTCCTCAACATGGACACCCTCTCGGAGGATAAGGCCGTGGAACTGATTCTTTCCTACATCAAGGGTTAGCCCTTTTTCTTCATAAGATATACGGCTCCCACAATAATTGCCACCACCAGCAGGAACGCCAGGGTGGTGTTGAACGCGTCTCCCATCTTTATCTTGAGCATCAGGACGCCAAAGTTGATGGCAAACAGCGCCGCACCGCCCACCAGGGCAATGCCAAGGCTTGCCAAAGTGCCGCTGGGGTTGGCCTCCCAGGTTTTCCCCTTCAGGATTTTAAGGCCGATATGCACTACCGGAATCAGCCCCACCGCCAGTGAGAAAACAAGCGCCAGTGTCTTTTTATTCCGGGCCGATTCTTCGGCCTCCCTGGACTCCTCCGCAATGCGATCCGCCTCATCCAGCACTGCCTGGACTTCCGGGGTAATATAGTCTTTGTACATCTCCTCCGGGGAGGTTGCCTGAAGGGGCATCAGAAAGAGAAAAAGTGAAAGTATGGCGTTCATGATCAGTAGATTCTGTATTCTTCAAGTTGAGGTGCAAGGTCACGGATGGAGTCCTCCGATGGCCGGGAATTCGTAAGCTCGGTGAGCCGGTTGCCCTGGGTGTCGTAGAGCGCGTGCCAGGCTGTGCCGTTTTCGTCAATAAAGGAGCCGTGGAAATAAGCGCGATGCTTGTTCCCGTCCCAGAAATGCTCCATCTGCAGGGTGTCGAATGCGGCGGGGAAAATCTCCTGACCGTCTGTCCCGTACCAGCCGATTTTGCTGCCCTGGACTACCTCTATGCCGTATTTTCCATTGTTGGGGGCGCTCACTTTGTCGTAGACGCTTGGCACAAGGATGCGGCCGTTCTCGTCCACAATTCCGTACTTGCTGTTGCCCCTGGCGTCAATCATACGGGACTGGTAGCAGGAGGCGTCATCGGCCGTAAAATCCAAGTACTTGAGCCCGTCAAAGACAGGGGGGAGAACATCCTTTCCGTTCTCGTCCAGCATGCCGACTTTCTGGCTGTCCTTGACGCGGTAGACGGCCTTGTAGCCGGTGCCGTCCTCTATGCAGGAAAAGCCCGACATTTCCGGTCCCACCTGTACGTAATTCCCATTTGCATCGGCCTCAAAAAGGCGCCAGGTGACGTTGCCTTCCGGGGATGTGTTGCCAAGGCCGATAATGGTGTTGAGCGCGCTCTCAGGGTAGTGGAAGCCCTTGTACTTGTCAAAGGTGAAGTCCGTGGTGGGCTTTCCGGTGGCGGGGTCAATGATGCCAACCTTGCCTTTGAGCGTTGCGGCTGCGGCGTGCGGGCCCACAATCTCCAGGGCGCTGTACTGCGGCTTGTACTGCCACTTGCTTTTGGCCGAGTTCCATATGCCGTAGGTGGCGTTGCCCTTTTTGTCGTATTTGGCGTATACGGAGAGGTCTCCGGTGGCACCCAAATTTGCCGGGAGGGATTTTCCGGCCTTGGGGTCTATGGGCTTGACATCCTTGAGTTTATAGTGGCTGGTGCGGTGGTACGTCACTTTGTTACGCGCCTTTGCCCTTGCGGCTTCCTGCGCGGCTTTTCGCTCGGCCCAGGCATCTTCCCTTGCGTCCAAATACGCTGCGCCGGCAGCCGCCCCGGAATCAAATCCAACGCTGGAGCCGGCCCTGTAGAACTCATTGCTGCCAAGATTGCGGTTGATGGAAACTCCCGACATACGCTCCAGCTGGCTTATAGCGCTCTGGGCATACGCCGCCGTGCCAACGGCACAAAGCATCAATATGGTAATTATCTTTTTCATTCGCCAAAATATTCTAAAACAGCCCCGCTGGGGGAAGCAATTCTCAAATAGGTAACGTAAACCTCTCCGTTGTCCCTGACGGCACGCTCAATCTTAGTATCAAACTTAAACCTGTCGCTATGATACTTCTCATACTCTTTCACAAACTTGGCCGCATTTGCGCGGGTGGTGGGAATCTCCAGCGTAATTAAAGGTTCCACAAAAACCTTGATTGTACCGTTCTCTGCGAATGTGTTCCATATGCTGAATCTGTCGTTGTAATAGTCTGTGCAGAGCCTTTTGCGGAATTCCTCCAGAACTTCCTCTTCCGTGGGATCCTTTCCTATATTCTTTTGGGAGGCCACATAATGGAGCAGGAAATCTTCGTAACGCCAATCTCCGGGTACGTATTGATAGAAGGGGTTAACGGGGCCGTATTCGTAACCGTGAATTATAAAGTAGCCATTCTGGAAACTTCCGTCCCTGTTGAGTCTCATACCTTCATAGCTCACACCGTAATCCTTAAGTTTGAAGCCATAAAACAGGTCTCCTTCCGTATCCTCAATAGGAACGGGATCATAGGTAAGGGCCCCAAGGACATCAAATGACAGCGGCAGCATTTTCCCCTGGTAATAAGCGGGGTTTACGATGAAGGACAGTACATCGTCTTCAATGCCAAGGCATATACGGTAAATGACTTCACGTGAGGTTTCTACGACAGGCTCTTCCTCGTCTTCATATTCTTCATCACCATCTACTACCGCCTCCGGTTCTGTATCCGGGATATAGTCAAAGTTGCCTATGAAACGGATGTAGGGCCCGGCCCAGGGCAGTTCCTCAATGGTGTAGAAAAGGGCCCCGTTCACGGGGTCGTACCATTGCCAGTCCAGATGAACGCAGTCAAACACTCCCTCTTTCCTGAGACGCCTGAATTCCTGTACCAGGAAGTCCATTTCACTCATTCCAAGGGGCTTTTCGGCCTTTGCACGCTCCTTGAGGGCTTCAAGGGCTTCTTCCGGTTTGTCATAGCGGGTGGGCACCAGGAAATGGCCGTTCGGCCCCATTACGCCCCACTTCCCGCCAAGGGCAAACAGCATGTAGTCCAGTTCCCCGTTGCCGTTCTGGTGGAAGCGCCAGTCCGTGAACATCAGTTGTTTATCCTCGGCCTTGAAACCGTCCAGGATGTCTGCAAAGTAGATTCCGCAGCGGTCGTTTGTCTTGCCCACAAAGAACATATTTGGGTTCATAAAGAGGCAGACACTGACGTTCTCCATTGGCTCCGTGAACCATGTTTTTGTGAGGTTGTCCCAGATGCGGAAGGTCTTATCGGCCAGCTTTACAATGACAAGACTGCCGCTCTGGCCGCCGGGGTAGGGGTTGAGGTAAAAGTCCTTGCCTTCCTGGTACGCCGGGATGCCGTTGAACCCCTGGGCAGTGCCGGTGAAGGTCTTTTTTAGGTTTTGGGCCGATGCCGACAAACAGGCAAGGGCCGCCAGTATCAGGATGAGTCTTTTCATAAATTGTCTGGTTTATAAACAGATACCCAGTGTAACACGGATTCCGCTGAGTTTTACGCCAGTGTCGTAGTAGGGCAGCATATCCGAATGGTAAGCTACGTTGATATAGACCCCATTCGGCCTTATGCTAATTCCGGCCTGCCAGCCCCAGGTAAAGAAGTCCGGGCCGCCTTGTCTTATTTTGTTGTATGCGGCGCTCACTCCGGCATATGGGCCCATACTGAAAAGCGGCGCGGGTTCCCACTGCCAGGTAAGGTTGACGGGAAGCTCCAGACGGAAGTTTTCGGCACCCTTCAGAGTACCGCAGGCTTCGGCGCCAAGACCAGTTTCCAGATACACCGGCCAGGGGAAGAAAGGCTCAAAAGACGCTCCTGCATAACCGCCGAGGTGCCTGAATTCTGTGCCCCCGGGAGTCTGGTAGTAGGCTCCAAGGTGCCAGGTAACCCTCTGTGCGCTGGCGGTGAGGGCCAGGGACAGCAGGACCAGTAATACGATTATCCGTTTCATTTGTACCAAATGTTGTTGGGGTTGTTTTCACTGTAGCGGCGCCGGATGGTAAGTTCTCCTTCCCGCGTGGGGGTAATGAGCTGCGGGTAGCAGCCAACGGCAAGGGTGAGCGTTTTTGTTTCATCGCTCTGAACGCACACAAGTTCCAGTTCATAATTGGCGGTGAGATCCACTTCGGCAATATCCGTATCTCCAAGCCACACCTTCTTCAGATGCGGGAAGCGTTTCAGGTCTTCGTAGCTTTTGACGGTGAACATATGGATGCGGTAGGAGGTGAGGTTGAGCTCCGTGAGGGCCTCTTCCTCTTCCTTCGAGAGTACGCCGTCCTGGTTTGCATCGGCCGATTTCAGCGCGCAGCGCCAGACTTCTGCATCGGCATAGGGCGGGGTCTGGGCGGTGGCGCTGTAGCCCTCGATTTGTACCGGCGGCAATTGGGCCGAGGCATTCCACCAAACAAGGATTCCGGCCAGAATGAGTGCAAATATTACCACCACTATCCAGCCGTTCCGGGCTCTTGATTTATCGGCAAACATAAATTCCTGATTTATACGTTGTTGCTCTATTTCCTGATTGATGCGCATCTGTTCACGCATCTGGAAATCTGTTTCCTGCTGGTCCATATGCTAATTATGTGATCGATACAAATATAAGAAAAAAATGGCCAAAATGCAGGAATGGAGTTTTTTGACAAAGGCAACTCCCGCAAAATTGGCCATTATTGACGGTTGAGTTGTTAGTCCAGCATATGTCCATCGGCCTGGTCCAAGAAGTGCCAGCTGCCGTCCTCAAGCTGGATGCGGACGGTGGGGCCGTCCTTCAGAGTGAAATCCAGCAGATTGTCGTAGAGGCGCTTGCCGGCCAGGTTGAAGATTGAATAACTCTTCTTGTGGTAGATTTCCTTGTCCTTGGGATGGTAGGAGGCAATGATGAGGGCGTGCTCCGGAATCACGAGTATTCTAATGTAGCGTGCGCCCCAAACCTCGGCATACTCCAGTTCCATTCCGGATTCCACTATGGGGACAAGCTGGTCGTTCTCAATCCTGTACACCCCGCAATGCTCCTTGCACAGCCACTTCCCCTGGGGGTACTCTATGCTCTTGTTCCAGGAGAAGGCGTTGCCAATCTCCACCAGGCCCTGAGCCTCTTTGACGTACCTTTCTCCTTCAAGGAAGTTAACGTCCGTGTTGGGCAGGAAGAATATGTCGCCGGTCTTTTTGTTGATTTTCGGTGAGGTTACCCACGCTCCCGTGGCGTTATTGAAGATGGCGGTAACGGGGGCCTCGTCGGTCCATTTTCCCTTGCCGTACCGGATCTCGTAATTGCCGTATTTCTTTCCAAGGTTGCTGTTCTCCTGAGCCGGGAGCGCCAGTGGCAGCATCATCACCAGCGCCAAAATTGCAAAACGTTTCATAGTGTCATTACTTTTTGCAAATATAACCCCGTGCGAGATATTTCTTGTGGTGGTTTTCACCACACCCCTCCCAGGCCTTCAAGTATATCGGCCAGCACCTGTCCAGGACCGGAATGGGCCGATTTAGGTCTTGATGGCGTGCTGTAGCATCTCTCCAGGACCGGATTTCCGGGATTCCGCTCTTGGTGACGTGCTGGCTGCAGATATAAACAAAAAACCGCCGCTGGAATAGCGCCGGGTATATAGTGAGTTGCTTTTGGGTGTAAGTGGTTTCGTACTCACCATCTTACTTATATTTCTAAACCTCCTGCGTAAAGTCACAACCTTCTGCATTTCTCAGGCGCTCATCAGAGCGCCCGGCGGAGGCCGTGTCCGAAGGCTTGTCCTGAGGACTTATAGGCCGGGAGCCGCAGGGGGTATTTATGGGGGCGGAGCCCCCAGCAAAAGTAGCGGGAGTGGGTCACGATCCCACGACCTCCGGATTATGAATCCGACGCTCTAACCAGCTGAGCTACCCCGCCGTACCGTTATTTCAAAATAAAAACCAGCTTGGTACAGGCTGATTTTTAGTTGAGATAGAAGGACTCGAACCCTCACTGACAGAGCCAGAATCTGTAGTGCTACCATTACACCATATCTCAATGTGCCCCGAATTGGGACTGCAAATTTACTGCTTTTTTCCAAATCTGCAAGCGCAAAATTAAAAAAAGTGAAAAAGGCGCCTGAACTCTTTCTGAAAACCACGGAAAATGCTATATTTGCAGTCTATGCGTGCGCGTGTGTACATATACATTCTTTCTGTGCTCCTTCTGGCCGGCTGCAGCAAGCCCCCGGTGACGGAGGGCACGGATATGCACGAATTCACCCAGGAGGAACTTCAGAAAAAGCGGCTGGACGACGCCTTCACGGTTTTTTTCAAGAAGTTCAATCTGGACAAGGTGGACAATCCCACGGCAGAAATCCTCGCAAACAGTAAGGTGACAATCCCCAGTGTGGGCATGATCCGCTACACTTACACCAAGAACGGCCTCACGCTCATCTCCATGGATGTGAGCTCCGGCGGCTTCGTGGCCACCCTACATGGCGGCATCCGTCTTGAGGGAATCGGCCTTGGAGAAAACGGAACCAAGGTGTTCATTGACGGGGACCAGCTTGCCATCCTGGACATGGTCCTCTACAACAACGTTCCCACGCCCGTATTCCGCTTCCCGGACGGCACCACATATGCCGTCACCGGGGTCCTTCTTGTAGAACCACTGATAGATTTCCTTTTGAAGAATGTGTTCTCTACGGAATAGCCTGGCGGCCATAGCGCTGCTTGCAGCCTGCTTCTTCGCGCGTGCGCAGGAGCCGGATACCGTAGCCACGTTCAATCTTGACAAATCCGTCATCACGGAGGAATCAAAAAAGCCGCTGGTCCTCAACAGCCGCGGCATAAGCGGCCAGATAAACACGGACGAGATAACAAAGATTCCCTCCATCCTGGGCACTCCTGACCCAATCCGTTTTGTGCGCCTCCTTCCCAGCGTACAGGTGAACACTGAGGTTGACGGCGGCCTGTATATGCAGGGAAGCGAGCACTCCCACACCCTCATCTCCCAGGAGGGCGTCCCCATCTACGGCACCGGGCATATGCTGGGCTTTTTCTCCGCCTTCAACTCCCCTCATTACAAGGGCATGAAATACGCCACCAGCTGTGGCCAGGAATCCCGTATCGGCGGTCTCATAGATATGCAGCTGGCCGATACAGTTGCCCGTAAACTCAGCGTGGATGCGTCCGTGAGCCTTTTATCGGCCCAGGGAACCGTTGATATCCCCCTTGGAAAATCTTCCCTCAAGATAAGCGCCCGGCGCACGTACCTTGACCTCCTCTTTGGCGGCATGCTCCGCTATGAGGACAACGCCATGACCTACAACTTCACGGACGCCAACATAACCTGGACCTGGAAACCCACAAAGAAGGATCGCATAACCGTGGACCTCTTCGGGGGCCTTGACATGGGCCTTTTCACTGGTGTGGGCCTTTTTGAGAATATGGATGCCAAGTGGTATAACGCCCTTGGCGCCGTCCACTGGAACCACTATTACACGGAGGCCAGCCTCAAGCAGACCGTCTACTACACCACGGCGGGCCTTGACCCCAAACTGAAGGCCTTCGGAGTCTATGCCAGAATGCAGTCCTACATAATGGACGCTGGCTACCGCGCAAAGCTCCACTGGAAGAACTGGGATTTCGGTGCCCGCTTCAGCGCATATTACACCCAGCCGCAGAATCCATACACGGAAGGTCATTTCAACGACGCCCGCAACAACGGCGGCATCCCCACGGAAAGCGCATTTGCGGCGGCAATTAATGCAGAATACAGCCGCAGCCTTGGCTACTGGCTCAGCCTGAAGGCCGGTTTCGGGGCCGATTGGTACCTCTCGCCGCAGCGCAAGAGTTACTGGGGAGTCACTCCGGAGGTGAGCCTGGTGGCCGATTTCCTGGAGGGCGGAAAACTTGACTTCACCTATGGAATCAAGCGCCAGAACCTGTTCCAGACCGGCCTTACCTCTTCCGGCCTGCCGTCGGAATTCTGGACCCTGGCCGGGGATCTCCAGGCGCCGCAGTGGGCCCACTGCTTCTCACTTGCATACAACAACAGCTTCTGGGACCAGATGATGTCTGTGTCGGCAGAGGTCTACTACAAACAGCTCTACAACCAGCTGGAGTACGTTGGCAGCCTCATGGACATGTACACCGGAGACTATTCCCTTGAGACAAGTACCCTGAAGGGAAATGGCCGCGCCTTTGGCTTCAACCTCATGATCCAGAAGCAGAAAGGCCGATTCACGGGCTGGATCAGCTATGCCTGGGCCAGGAGCCTCCGCACCTTCCTGAACGACTGGCACTCCTTTGAGTTTACATCGGCCCATGAAAGGCGCCATGAACTTGACATAGTTGCAACCTATGACTTCGGGCGCTTTGACGTTGGCGGAACATTCGTGGTGGCAAGCGGTACGCCCTACACCCGCCCCACCTCCTTCTACCTTGTGGGAAGCCGTATGGTGTGCACCTACGGCCCGTATAACGCGGAAACCCTCTCTCCCTATGCCAAGCTTGACCTTAGCGGCAACTGGTACATAAAGAAGAGCCCAAGGCTCACACACGGCATCAATTTTTCAATGTACAACGTCCTTGGAAGGGTTAACGCTGTTGGATACGGGCTCCATTTCAACAGAAAGAACATGACCTATTCTTTCCGCGCCAACCTTATCCAGATCCGTTTTATGCCGTCCGTGGGTTATTTCCTGAGATTTTAGATGAAAAAGATCCTTCATATCGTCATTGCCCTTCTTCCTTTGCTCCTGGCCTGCTCCAAGACGGAGGAGGTGGGCCGGTCACAGCTTGTGGTTGAGGGCTGGATAGAGAACGGAGGGAATCCGGTTGTGATGGTGTCTGAGTCCATCGGCATAGCCACAGACCGTGAAATGGACTCCAAGGGAATCCTCGACCATATTGCAAAATGGGCCAAGGTAAGCATTTCCGACGGCACCAGGACGGAGATTCTTACCGGAATCCCGGATCCTGAATATTTCCCGCCGTACATCTATACTACATCGGCCATCACCGGAGAAGTGGGCAAGACCTACACTCTCAAGGTGGAGTATAAGGACTACAAGGTGGAAGCCTCCACCAAGATTCCGGACCCTGTTCCCATAGACAAGGTCTATGTCCAGGCCGTAACGGATACAACAGCCTCAGTGAGGGTTTGCTTCACGGATCCCCCTCAGACGGGCCAGTTCTACAAGATATTCACAAAGACTGAAGGGAAGGATTCCCATTATCACCCTTCGGCAATGACCAATATCTCCGACGAATCCCTGAACGGCTATACAGAAGTCTTCGTATACAGCACCCAGCGGCTTATGGACTACATTGATATGCCCAACATCCACACCGGTGACGTGCTGTGGATAAAGCTGTGTTCCACGGACAGAAAGACGTTCGAGTATTGGAACAATTTTGAGATAATGCTGGCCTCCAATGCCTTCAGCATGTTCTTTGAGAACGACCTGGAGAGCAACCTGGACGGAGCTTTGGGGTACTGGGCCGGCTACGGAGTGGATAAGGAAGTCAAATTTACAGTAACAGATCCGGATGAATAATCTAGACCCTCATTGCCAGGCTATCCTGGAAGAATACAGGCAGGCAAAACCCGCCTGCGACGATGCTGCAGTCAAGGTCAAGGCCACCCTTGAGAAGGTTTTCAAGAAGTCAGGGCTCATAGTGGCCGCCATAGAATCCCGCGTGAAAACGGAGGAGTCCCTTGCCGGAAAACTTGAGCTGAAGGGCTCCAAGTATGCCTCCCTGGCCGATATTACGGATATCGTGGGCGTCCGCGTCATCACCTTCTACATTGACGATGTGGACAAGGTGGCATCGGCCGTAGAGCGCCTCTTCAAGGTGGACTGGGAGAATTCAGTAGACAAGAGAAAGATCCATGAGATAGACAGTTTCGGCTACATGTCCCTCCACTACATCTGCTCCATGGACGGCTTCCCCTACCGCTTCGAGATCCAGATGAGGACGGTTCTCCAGCACGCCTGGGCCAACATGAACCACGACACAGGCTACAAGTCCGGCGTGGAAATCCCCCTTGAGTACAGGCGCAGCCTGAGCCGCCTTTCAGGTCTTCTGGAGCTGGCCGATGAACAGTTCTCGGAAATCAGGGCCGATCTTGCCGACTACCGCCGCCGCATCCAGGCCCTTGTGGCGTCCGGAAACCTCTCGGAGGTTCCCCTGGACGGAGACTCATTCCGCAGTTTCCTCAATACCCGGCCCTTCGACCCCCTCAACCGCCGCATTGCCTCCATGAATCAGGCAGAGATCCAGGAAGTCTCCCTCATGGGATACCTTGAAGTTTTCAAGATGCTCCAGTGTAAAACCCTTGGAGACCTTGATAAAATCATCAAGGATAACTCCGAGGGCGCCTTCCAGCTTGCCTGCTACCAGATTGGCCTTACGGACCTTGACATCATCTCTTCTTCCATCGGACCTCAGGACCTGTGCATCGCCTATATCGTAAAGGTGGGCGGCGGAAAAGCCGGCCTCAAAATGCTCCTGGACATCATAAACGGAGTGAGCGATACCAATAACATGATGGCCGAAATCCTCTTTGAGCAGACGTCAAACCTTCCTTTCATGAATCAGTAATGGCAAATAAACCCCTTAATACAGACCTTCTTGACCGTGCAATAATCTTTGCGGTCAAGGCCCACGCCGGCACTGAGCGCCGCGGAAAGGGCTTTCCCTACATTGTCCACCCCATGGAGGCCGTGGAGATAGTGGCTACCATTACTCCTGATCAGGAACTCCTTGCCGCCGCCGCCCTCCACGACGTAATAGAGGACACGGATATATCGGCCGATGAACTTCGCGCAGAATTCGGGGACAGGATAGCGAATCTTGTGGTGGCTGAATCAGACGTTTTCCCGGAAGGCATTTCGGAAGAGGACAGCTGGAGGGCCCGCAAGCAGGCAGCCATCGACCGCCTTGCCGCCGCGCCACGTGATGCCAAGATAGTTGCCATGGGAGACAAACTGTCCAACATGAGGGCAATAGCCAGGGACTACGCCGTGAAGGGAGATGAGCTGTGGAAGATCTTCCACGCTCCGGATCCCAGTGACCATGAGTGGCATTACAGGGGGCTTGCAAATTCACTCCGTGACCTAAAGGACACATTTGCATTCAAAGAATTCGAATCACTTATCAATCAGATATGGAAGCACTGAAAATAGACCTCAAAGATTACGTGCACTCCGGCGAAGGCGCCAATGGAGAAAGCTTCAACCACCGCACAAACCCGGACATAATGATGAAACTCTACAATCCGGGAAAAGTGCAGCAGCCCCTTGACGAGATGCTCATGGCCCGCAAGGTCTATGAGCTTGGAATCCCCACCCCGGAACCCGGAGAATATGTTACGGACGGCGTGCGCTATGGCATCCGTTTCCGCCGCATATCCGGAAAAGTTTCCTATTCCAGGGCAACGGCCGATAACCCTGAAAAAGTGGAAAAATATGCATCGGAGTTTGCCAGGATGTGCCTCCAGCTTCACAAAGTCCACGTTGATCCGGCAGACTTTGAGAACGTGAAGGACCGCTACTACAGGCTCCTTGAAGAGAATCCCAATTTTACATCGGCCCAGAAAGACGCTATTGGAAAATTCATTTCCGATGCCCCCGACACCGATACCGCCATCCACGGAGACCTCCAGTTCAGTAACCTCATCATGGCCGGCGGCAAGAATTACTTCATTGACCTTGGAGATTTCTGCTACGGATACAATCTCTTTGACGTGGGCATGGTGTACCTCTGCTGCTGCGTAAGCGACGAAGCCTTCATAAAGGAAGTCTTCCATATGCCAAAATCCCTCTCCACAAAGTTCTGGGAGTATTTTGCTCCTGCTTATTTTGGTAAGGACCGCCCCCTGAAGGATATCACGGAGGAGATTCTGCCATATGCCGGTCTAAAGACTCTTATCGTTGAACGAGACACCAAATGCCCCATGCCGGAAATGAGGGCCTGTCTCAAAGGAATAATCTGATATGGCCAGAAAGTCATTATTAAAAAAGGAATCCGAAGCAATCAAGAGGGCCGCATTACAGGGTCTTATGATTGTCGTGGTGAGCGTTGTCACGCTTGAGGCAACATCACTTCTGCAGTACTACTTCTCTTCAAAGACAATCACTGCGGAGGCCAACCGCCGTGCCGAAGGCCAGTTAAAGGCCACGGAACTCCAGATCCTTTCCGTGACGGAGCAGGTGGAAACTGCCGTAAGGAACGCCGCCTGGAGCGTGGAATATCAGATTGGCAAGCCCGACAGCCTTGCCGCCATCACTTCAAGGATGGTGGAACGAAACCCCGTCATATATGGATCGACCGTTGCCCTTGTAGACAAGATGGTGGCGCCGTACTCGTTCCAGGACGGGGACCACGTCACAAAGTCCTCCCTTGCAACCGAGGAGTACGATTACCATTCCCAGGAGTGGTTTGTGAAGCCCCTGGAGGCGGGCGCCGGTTATTGGTCGGAGCCCTACTTTGACGAGGGCGGCGGAAACGTCATTATGACCACCTACTCGGTTCCGGTGTTTGTGAAGGGAAAGCCCGCAGCCGTATTTACGGCCGATGTTTCCCTTGACTGGCTCACTGAACTTGTTGGGAAAGTGAAGGTGTATCCCAACACCTACAATTTCATGATTTCCCGTGCCGGACTCATAATGGTGAGTCCCGCCGAAACCCTTGTGATGCGCCACTCCATCCAGGAGGTGGCTGAGAAGACGGACGGCTCCGAAGTATTTGCGGAGGTTGGAGAGGCTATGCTTGCCGGCCACGCCGGAGATACCCAGTTGAAGTACAAGGGCAAGGTTCTCCGTGTGTTCTTTGACACCATTTCCCGCACGGGTTGGTCTATGTCCATCATCATTCCGGAAGATGAAATCTACGGGGAATCCAAGAGAATGGGCTTTGTGGTGATGCTTCTCCAGATCCTTGGCGTGCTTCTCCTGATAGTGATCATCTATTTCACCATCAAGAACCAGAAGGAACTCAATCAGGCGTCAGAAAGCAAAACCCGCATAGAGGGTGAACTCCAGGCGGCCAGCGACATCCAGAGCTCAATGCTTCCCAAGACCTTCCCTCCTTTCCCCAGCAGGGACGACATAGATATGGCGGCTGCCATTGTGCCGGCAAAGAAAGTAGGAGGAGACCTCTACGACTTCTATATCAGGGACGAGAAACTGTTCTACTGCATAGGAGACGTCAGCGGCAAGGGCGTTCCCGCCAGCCTGTTCATGGCTGTGACAAGAAGCCTTTTCCGCTCCGTTTCCAACCATGAGCACAGTCCGGCAAAGATAGTCACCACAATGAACGACAGCCTGTCGGAATCCAACGACGCCTCAATGTTTGTTACCTTCTTCTGCGGCGTCCTGGATATGAAGACCGGCCATATGGTATATTGCAATGCCGGCCATAACGCCCCCATCGCCCTCACGGACCGCATAGGGGAGCTGCCCGTAGACTCAAACATCCCGCTTGGCATAATGCCGGGATTCGCCTTCACGGAGCAGGAGGCCGATATCCGCTACGACGACGCCATCTTCCTGTACACGGACGGCGTTACGGAAGCGGAGAACATCCATCACGAACTATTTGGAGAAGAGAGGATGATAAAGGTGCTTCATACCCGCCGTCCCGCCAGCGAACAGATGGCCTGTGTGGCCGATGCTGTCAGGGAGTTCCGCGGTGAAGCCGCCCAGAGCGACGACATAACAGTCCTTTTCATCCACTATCTGGGGAAGGAGGAAACAGGCGACAAGGTCCTCAAGATTACCTTTGACAACGACATAAGCCAGATCCCTCGGCTTGAAGGCTTCATAGAGGAGATCCGCGAGGCTACGGGCATTGATGCCGGCCTTGCGATGAGCCTGAACCTTGCCCTTGAGGAGGCCGTCACAAATGTGATGATGTACGCTTATCCGGAAGGTGCCAGCGGCAGCGTGAACCTCAAGGCCATCCTGAAGGAAGGGAGCGTGGAATTCGTCCTCTGGGACAAGGGAATCCCGTTCGATCCCACCGCCGCTCCTGAGGCCGATACAACCCTTGGAGTTGAGGAAAGGGCCATCGGCGGTCTTGGTATACACCTTGTAAGGAATATCATGGACAGCATCTCCTATGAGAACAAGAACGGAATGAACATACTGACAATGATAAAAAACACTAAATAAAATGGAAGTAAAGATTACAGAACAGGACAAGACCCTGGTGGCACAGCTTGCCGGCAGGCTTGACACGGCCGTTTCACAGGAAGTATCGGCCCAGCTTCAACCCCTTGTGGACAACGCAGACAGAACCCTCATTCTGGACTGCAAGGATCTTGAGTATATCTCCAGTTCCGGTCTGCGTATTTTCCTCACCATCCGCAAGGCTGCGGCCGCAAAGGGCGGAAAGGTGATTGTGAAGGACATCAGCACGGAAATCCGCCAGGTCTTCATGATGACCGGTTTCCTTAACCTCTTTGAGGTAGTAAGCTCTGCAGAGTAACGGCTTATGGCTTCCAAAAAGAACGTCTCCCTTCCGGAGAACGCCCACCGGGAACTTGCTCCCGGTGAGGAGTATCAGCCCATACTGAGCCCGCAGGAAAAGTACGCGGAAGCCACTCCCTACTCCGTGGGGATGGGTGTCCTGATGGTGATTCTTTTCAGCGCTGCGGCGGCATACCTTGGCCTCAAGGTGGGCCAGGTGTTTGAGGCTGCAATCCCCATTGCAATCATCGCTGTGGGCCTTACAGGAGCCCTTGGGATCAAGCAGGGTCTGAGCCAGAACGTGATTATCCAGTCCATCGGCGGCTGCTCAGGAGCGGTTGTGGCCGGTGCTATCTTCACCCTTCCCGCCATCTACATCCTTGGCGTTGAGGTGAATTTCTGGCAGATGGCCCTGAGTTCACTCCTTGGCGGCGTGCTGGGAATCCTTTTCCTCATCCCCTTCCGCAAATACTTTGTGAAGGAGATGCACGGAAAGTATCCTTTCCCGGAGGCTACGGCAACCACCCAGGTGCTTGTGAGCGGTGAAAGCGGCGGTTCAAGCGCCAAGACGCTCATTACCGCAGGCCTCATAGGCGGTCTGTACGATTTCATAGTGGCAAGCGTGGGTCTCTGGAGCGAAACCCTCACTTCCCGCGTGGTAAGCTGGGGCGCCATGGTGGCCGATAAAGCCAAACTGGTGGTGAAGCTCAACACCGGCGCTGCGGTGCTGGGACTTGGCTATATCATCGGCCTTAAATATGCCCTCATAATATGCTGCGGCTCATTCCTGGTATGGTTCTTCATCATCCCGCTCATTGGATATGTGCTTCCGGAGGCGCAGGCTGCCGGGCTTAGTCCGGAGAATATCTTCAGCACCTACGCCCGTCCTATCGGCATAGGCGGCATCGCAACCGCCGGAATCATCGGCATTATAAAGTCATTCGGCGTCATCAAAAGCGCCCTGGGCCTTGCCGTAAGCGAGTTCAAGGGCGGTAAGGCGGCTGTCCAGAAAGGCGCCCGCACGGATGAGGATATGCCCATGAAATCCGTGGTGTACGGCATTGTGATAGCGCTTGTGCTTATCTTTGCGTTCTTTGCCTTCGGCGGCATTGTGAACAATGTGTGGCAGGCTCTTGTGGGCCTTCTCATTGTGGCCGTGATCGCATTCCTTTTCACTACCGTTGCGGCCAATGCCATTGCAATTGTGGGTTCCAACCCGGTAAGCGGCATGACGCTGATGACCCTTATCATAGCGTCTGTGGTACTTATTGCGGCTGGCCTTAAGGGTAATTCCGGTATGGTGGCGGCCCTTGTGATTGGCGGCGTGGTGTGCACCGCGCTTTCCGTTGCGGGCAGCTTCATCACGGATCTCAAGATTGGTTACTGGCTAGGTTCCACTCCCAAGGTCCAGGAAGGCTGGAAGTTCCTTGGCGTTGCGGTCTCTTCCGTGACTGTGTGCGGCGTTATGCTCATCCTTAACAAGACCTACGGTTTTGTGGGCGACAATGCCCTTGTGGCACCTCAGGCCAATGCAATGGCAGCGCTTATCGGCCCTCTCATGAGCGGCGGCGGCGCACCCTGGCTGCTTTATGGCATTGGCGCGGTCCTTGCCCTCATCCTTAACTGGCTTGGTATTCCCGCCCTGGCCTTTGCCCTGGGCATGTTCATTCCGCTGGACCTTAATCTTCCGCTCCTTATCGGTGGCGCCATCTCCTGGTACGTGAGCACCCGCTCAAAGGATGCGGCCGTGAATTCGGCCCGTCAGGAAAAGGGCACGCTCATCGCTTCCGGCTTCATCGCCGGCGGTGCGCTCATGGGCGTAGTGAGCGCCATCCTCCGTTTTACCGGCGTGGATATCTTCCTCGCAGATTGGAATGCTCAGTGGGGAGAAGCCGTGGCAATAATCCCGTTCGTACTCCTTATTATATATATGGTACGCGCGTCAATGAAAAAAGAATCGGGCAAATAACCCGATTCTTTTTTTATTCTGCAAATAGAGAAATGATATTCAGGATCACCTCCGAGGCTTTTTCCATGCTCTCCAGCGGGACGAACTCCATCTTGCCGTGGAAGTTCAGGCCGCCGGCGAAGATGTTGGGGCAGGGAAGGCCCTTGAAGGAGAGGTTGGCGCCGTCAGTGCCGCCGCGGATGGGCTGGATCTTTGCCTTGACCCCGGCCATCTCCATGGCCTTCACGGCCTTGTCTATGATGTGGTAGTGAGGCTCCACCTGCTCACGCATGTTGTAGTACTGGTCCTTGAGGTCAAGCTTCACGGTGCCTTCTCCGTATTTGGCGTTGATGAAATCGGCCACCTTTGAGATCATTTCCTTACGGGCCTCAAACTTCTCACGGTTATGGTCACGGATGATGTAGGCAAAGTCAGCCTCCTCTACAGCGCCCTTGAAGGAGATGAGGTGGAAGAAGCCCTCGTAGCCCTCCGTGTATTCCGGGCGGGCCATTACGGGAAGCATTGCATTGAATTCCTGGCCGATAAGGATGGCGTTTTTCATCTTGCCCTTGGCATAGCCGGGGTGGACGTTGCAGCCCTGGATATGGATTTTGGCACTTGCCGCGTTGAAGTTCTCAAACTCCAGTTCACCAATCTCGCCGCCGTCCATGGTGTAGGCGTAATCGGCCCCAAAACGCTTCACGTCAAATTTCACAACTCCGCGGCCGATTTCCTCGTCCGGGGTAAAACCTATCCTGATGGGCCCGTGCTTGAACTCAGGGTGCTCCACAATATACTGCACGGCGTTCATTATTTCCGCAACGCCGGCTTTGTCATCGGCCCCAAGAAGGGTTGTTCCGTCAGTTGTGATAAGGGTTTGGCCGATATAATTGAGCATCTCCGGGAACTCCGAGGGCTTCAGTTCCAGACCGGGTACGCCCTTGAGGGCAATTGCGCCGCCGTCATAGTTCTCCACAATCTGAGGCTTGATATCTGCGCCTGAAGCGTCCGGGGCGGTGTCCACGTGGGCGATGAAACCTACGGCGGGCACTTCCTTATTTATATTAGAAGGTATTGAGGCCATCACGTAGCCGTAGTCGTCCAGGGTCACTTCAACGTCCAGTGCCGCAAGTTCGTCGCGGAGCATCTTCAGGAGATCCCATTCCTTTGCGGCCGATGGCTGGGTGTCCGACTCTTCATTACTCTGGGTGTCTACGGAAACGTAGCGTAAAAAGCGGTTTAAAAGTTTTTCCATATTATCTGAACTTCATCTTGAAGTGTAAATATACGCTTTTTCCGCGGTTTTGGCGGGCATTTTAAGAAATTTTAAAAAAATGTTGAAAAAAGTGTTGAAAAAATTTGTCAGGTTAAAAAAAATGTCTACCTTTGCAGTCCCGTTTGAAACGAGCACCATAAATGAGGTTTCAAAAAGGTCTTTGAAATACATTTTTCCAAGATCAAGGAAGACGACAGTCGAGGACCGCAGCAACCTTTTGGTTGTGAGGACCGGAGGCCGAGTCTGACGCAGAGATTGGGAAAATGTGTTCAAAGAAAAAGTTCATTGACAATACTGAGAGAATAGATTAGAGGTAAAGCAAAAGATAGAAAATTATTAGTCTGTAACTTTGAATACGGAATTTTCGTTGAAAAAGATTGTGGACTACAATTTCAATAGGCAAGAGCAAAACATAGAAATATGTGATTCACAATTTGCGGAAGCGGTGCAAACTGCGGAAGCAAAGAAAGAGAAAGAAGATAAGAGCGAACGGAGGATGCCTAGGCTATCCGGAGGCGATGAAAGACGTGGTAAGCTGCGAAAAGGCTCGGGGATCTGCAAACAGGAATTGATCCGAGCATGTCTGAATGGGGCAACCCACTTGGTTGAAGACCAAGTACCAACGTGAGTTGGGGCGAACCCGGGGAACTGAAACATCTTAGTACCCGGAGGAAAAGAAAGAAAAGTCGATACCCTGAGTAGTGGCGAGCGAAAGGGGCAGAGCCTAAACCTGGATGTTTACGGACACCCAGGGGTTGTAGGAGTCTCACCAATGATTCATTAGGAAACCAGAACGTTTTGGAAAGAGCGACCGTAGAGGGTGACAGTCCCGTACGGGTAACCGCGATGAGTCATAGAGGCCACCTGAGTAGGGCGGGGCACGAGGAATCCTGT
>JAEEGH010001531.1_pt1 | contig 66307 bp, 58 predicted proteins | sample 9134181 | NCBI WGS metagenome assembly JAEEGH01 (sample SAMN16246544, study PRJNA631951) | gut metagenome | biome: gut microbiome; feature: rumen; material: DP-attached | host: Bos | place: Iran: Karaj | collected 2018-10
GTTCTTCGTAAACTTCAGCTTCTTCTCAACTGCTTTCACTTTCATTGCCATAATTCTTTTTCTCCTCTTAAATCGAAATGGTTTAACTTTGTTGACTTTTGAAGTCCGCTATCGCGGAGAAATTAAACAAAATTGACCCTAAAATTGAACAAAATAATTTTGATTAATTTTGAATTAAATTTTTGATCAATTTCTGCCCCGCGAGGGGCGCTCCCTTTCAAAATGTAATAAAAAATCGAAAATTAATAGTTTATGGTTGATTAACTCACTTTGTCGACTTCCGGACGGAATTTTTTACGCTCTGGGCAGGTAGTAAATTCTGGCAGGCCTGAAACCAAATTCTCGCTGCCCTGGCGCCCATTTCCCATCTTTCTTTCGACACTGCAAAGGTACGAATTTTTCAGCATATAGAATGCTGTTTTTCTCTGAACTTTTAGTTAAAAAGTGTTTAATTGTAAAATGCTACAGAAATAGGTCAATATGTCAATATGTCAATATGTCATTTGCGCTTCCGGGGAGTGCAAAAATGCTCACTATATATAATAAAATATATTTTATTATTATATAGTGCCTAAAAATCTCACAATCCAACTTCTTAATGACCTAATGACCTAATGACCTATTGACACATTCTGTACTCATCTAAAAATGTACTTCCCTAGAAAAAGTTGAATGGTTTTTACTTTAACCCTGCCATAGGTTGAATGCCTGTTAGGGTACCTCATTCTTAACCCTGGCAAAAGTTGAATGATTCTCTCTTAACCCTTACTTTTGTTGAATAGGCTCAGCGGAAAGCCGCTCAATCGTTTCCAGGGTTTGCGGTGCAAAGGTACATGCTCCTTCTTGAATTTCCAAATTTTCGAGGTACTTTTCTCTGTAACTGGTCCATTTTTTCTGTATCTTACCCATGCATGATGCAGCCTGACGTGGCGTCATGTTGTTCAGCGACATGTGTGGACGCTCGTTGTTGTAGAAGGCCACAGTCTTTTCCATAGCTCTTCTCACTTCGCCTGTAGAGTGGAATTTGATATCTTTAAAGAATTCGTTCTTGATAGTGTTGTTCTGACGCTCTGCAACAGGATTCTCCTTGGGATCTCCGCTCTCCGTCATGCTGATCTGTATGCCTGCATCGATAAGCAGCGAGGTGTATGCGGCGCTGACATATTGAACACCTCTGTCCGAGTGGTGGATAAGATTGACGATTTCCTCTGTGTCCAGCGTTTCTAGGGCCTGCATGAGGCATTCCACGCTACACCAGGCCTCCATCGTCTCGCCTACATACCAGGCGATGATTTCCTTTGTGTAGCAGTCCGTAATCATTGAGAGATAGCAGAACGTATAACTTCCGTCTATGTTCCAGATAGGTATATACGTAATATCCGTCACCCACAGCTGGTTCTTGCGTATGGGGATTAAATCCTTAGTCAGATTGGGATAGGTTGGAAGCCCGTGTGTGGAGTCCGTTGTACGCGGACGTCGCTTTGGAATCCTCACATTCAGGTGATGCTTGGCTATGATGGCCTCCATCTTGTCCCTGCCCACCATAAATTCATAGTCTGCGCCGAATCGGCTGCGATACATGTAATGTAGTTTGGGACCACCTATGCCGGGGTCCAGACGCCGTATGTCTTTTACAAATTGGATGACAATTTCTTCCTTAAGCCGTTGCTTGCCTAACGTTTCCTTGTGCTGGTAGTATGCCTGCCAGCTCTTGCCAAACAGCCGGCAGAGAAGGCCCATGGACTGGCCCTTGACCTTCTCTGCGGCAAGCGTCTTCACTGTTTGGCACCAGATTTTTTTCTGATCGGGATGTTGAAGGTTTTCTCGGCTTCGTCGATCATCACGTCCTTGGCGTGGTTCATCCACTCGGCCATCTTCAATGCTTCCGACAGGCGCTTGTTCTCTTCTCTGAGGCGTGCCAACTCCTCTGCGGCACTCTCCTCCACGTTTTGCTTCTTCTTAGGCATAGCTGACGGATTTGGTTTGACACTGGAAATGCCCGGAGAGTTTCTCTTAGGCACCTTTCCGTCTGCAAAGGTACTAATCCATCTTTGAATAGACCTAATACTGACACCAAAATCTTGACTTAATTGATAAAGTGGCACGTTATTTAACAAATGAGCCTTCACAATCATGCTCTTTTGCTCTAATGACGTGTGTTTTTTGCCACAATTGTGTTTAAGTACTAATTCCTGTAACTCTAACACATTAAAATCTTCAGTTTCTTCCATTTTAAAACGTTGTTTTTGATTCAACGTTTTTCAGGGCAAGACAAACCGACGGGCATGATGGCCAATCTCGTGGCAAAAAGTGGTGATAACAAAGGTCAATTGACCACTCTTGCGAAAGCGACTGCAAGGATTTCAGCGAGTATTACCTGACGTGACGATACCCCTCGCTTATCCGTCGATAACCAGCCCTTACAGCCGAATAAGGGTGGGTTATTCAGAAAAACTCAAATTAATTTGGTTTTTCGTTCGTTTTGCACTATCTTTGCAGAACGAATGAAGAAGATAGCACTCTTTACGGTCTTGGCGGTCTTGATTTTGACCTCGTGTTCAGAGACGAAATACGTTGCTGAAGACGACTACCTATTGGATAAGGTGAAGGTGAAGACGGACCTGCCTGTTCGTGGGCTGACCCCGGCCGACATGAGGCTATATGTGCGCCAGACGGGCAATTCGCGCTGGTTTTCGGCCATCAAGATACCCCTTTACACCTATTCCCTTTCCGGTCGGGACACTACCCGTTGGATGAACCGCCTGCTGCGCTCGATAGGCGAGGCCCCGATGCTGTATGACTCCGCGCAGACCCAGCAGTCGGTCAGGAGTCTGCAGGTGCAGATTCAGAATATGGGTTACCTGCGGGCCCATGTGCAGGCGGAGAACAAGACCAAGGGTCGCAAGTTGCAGACCACGTATTATGTGCACCCCGGTCCCATCTATTCCATCCGGCACGTCAGCTACGACATTCAGGATACGGCCATTGCCCGGCTGCTTCGTCTGGACGATGAAAAGAACTGGGGGCTGCACCGTGGCATGGCGTTCAGCGTCGAGAATCTGGACAACGAACGCAAGCGCATCACGCAGCAGCTGACCAATCAGGGCTACTACCGTTTCAACAAGGACTTCATTACCTACAGGGCCGACTCTGTGCCTGGCACGACGGGCATCGACCTGACGCTGGTGCTTCACCGGTTCCGCAACAATCAGGTGGTGGATACTGCCCACAGCCAATACACCATCCGCGACATTCGCTACCGCAGCGGCAATGCCGACGACTCGGTCATCCACCTGCGCCCCAACGTGCTGCGCAACAATACGTTTATCCGCGAGGGGGAACTGTATTCGGCAGCCGACCTGCAGTCGACCTATCACCATTTCGGTCGTCTGGGGGCTGTGCGCTATACGAATATCGGATTTCGCGAGGTGCCCGACAGCGCGCTGTTGGACTGCGACATCCAGATCAGCACCAACATGCCGTCGTCCATCTCGTTCCAGCCTGAGGGTACCAATACGGCAGGCGATTTGGGTGCAGCAGCCTCGCTGACCTACCAGAACCGCAACCTGTTTCGCGGCTCGGAACTGCTGACGGTGGAGCTGCGCGGAGCCTACGAGGCCATCACGGGACTGGAGGGCTATTCGAACTCGAACTTCCTGGAGTACAGCGTGCAGACGCGTCTGACGTTCCCCCGGTTCATTGCCCCTTTCTTGAAATCATCGTTCCGCCGTCGCATCAATGCCCAGTCCGAGGTGTCGCTGATGTACGACCTGCAGAACCGTCCTGAGTTTCTGCGCAGGGTGTTTTCGGTGGGTTGGCGATATAAGTGGAACGACCCGAGCCACCACGACCGCTATCAGATTGACCTGCTGGACCTGAACTTCATTTCGATGCCCTGGATCAGCAGTAAGTTCAGGGATGAATATCTGGACGATGCGGGCCACCGGAACTCGCTGCTGCTCTACAATTATTCCGACATTTTCCTCATGCGAACGGGTTTCCGCTATTCCTATAGTAATGGTAACTTCGCCGTCAAAACCAATATTGAGACCGGCGGCAACCTGCTCAGTCTGATGGCTCACACGCTTGGATTCCATAAAAACGAGAATGGCGAATATACCTTCCTGGATGTGGCTTTTGCGCAATATGTGAAGGGCGATGTGGACTACACGCGCAATTGGCAGCTGAGTTACAGCAATCAGCTGGTGTTCCATGTGGGACTGGGCGTGGCCTATCCCTATGGCAACAGCAACGTGCTGCCTTTCGAGAAGACTTACTTTTCGGGTGGTGCCAACAGCGTGCGCGGCTGGAGCGTGCGCAGCCTGGGACCAGGCAGCTATCGCAGCGAGGACGGTACGGTAGACTATCTGATGAATACGGGCGACATGAAGCTGGACCTGAATCTGGAGTACCGAGCCCGGTTGTTCTGGAAGTTCGGCGGTGCGCTGTTTGTCGATGCCGGCAACATCTGGACGCTGCGCGACTACGAAGACCGCCCGGGTGGGCAGTTCCGCCTGACGGAGTTCTGGAAACAAATGGCCGTGAGCTATGGTCTTGGCTTACGTTTGAATTTTGATTACTTTATCCTGCGTTTCGATATGGGTATGAAGGCTATCAATCCGGCTTATGAGACCGAACGGGAACATTTCCCGATCATTCATCCCCGGTTCAGTCGCGACTTTGCTTTTCACTTCGCGGTAGGCCTTCCATTCTAACCTTCCACTTCCCGTCGCGCTTGACGACGGTGACCAGGAATGTGCCTTCCTCCTGCAGTTGGGCAGGCTCACCGACAGCCACAGGCTTCAGAAAATTCCTGACATGCAGGGTGACGACGCGCAGCGTGTCGTTGGCAACCGTAAAATAGTCGTCAGCAGTGGCCGTTGCTCCGCCCTTGACGGTCTGCAGGTCCTGTTCCGTCGTGTTCGAGGCAGCAAAGCGGAGCCATTGTTCACTCTCGGCCGTAGCATAGCTGGCTGCTTCGTGGAAATCGCAATTGAAATATGCATCGGCCCAGTCGGCAGCCACGCTCAGCGCCACGTCGTCGCCCTCTTGACCGATGTTGCAACTGGCCATGATGGCGACTGAAAGGAGAAGAAATAGTTGTCGCATAAGTATTAAATATGTGAAAATTCACTGCAAAAGTACAAAATTCTCGTCACTTCACGCGAAAAACTCGAAACTTTTTATTACCTTTGCACGAAATTTTGCAAAACGGCATGATGAAGTTCATCTCTTTCGGTAGTGGAAGTAGCGGAAACTGCTATTTACTCATTACCCCAAACGACGCCCTGCTGATAGACCTCGGAGTGGGTCTGAGGGGGTTGAAGAAAGACTTCCGTGAATACGGTTTCAGTCTTTCGATGGTTCATCATGTGCTTATCACCCACGACCATGCCGACCATATCAAGTCGGTAGGTTCGTTCAGTCACGACTTCAACGTTCCCGTCTATGCCACCCGCGAGGTGCATGTGGGAATCAACCGCAACTATTGTGTCACCCAGAAGGTGACTTCGGAACTGGCACATGTCGTGGAGAAGGGGACAACGTATCAGATTGGCGACTTCTCGGTAACGCCATTCGGTGTGCCCCATGACAGTAGTGACAATGTGGGCTATTTCATCGAGGCAGAAGGTACCAATTTCTGCATCATGACCGATGTCGGCTATGTGACTGACGAGATGAAAGACTACATCCGCCGTGCCCGTCATCTGGTCATCGAGGCGAATCATGACGAGGAGATGGTCATGGGCGGACCTTACCCGCAGTTCCTGAAGACACGAATCCTGTCGCAGACCGGTCACCTCAGCAATCGCAACTGTGCTTTGGCCTTGATTGAGAACATGTCGGAGGATCTGAAGAACGTTTGGCTTTGTCACCTGAGCGAGGAGAACAACCATCCTGAGCTGGCCCGTAAGACCGTCGAGAGCCTGTTGCGCGACTATGGCGTGATAGCCGGAGTGGACCTCCAGCTCGAGGTTCTGAAGCGCAATTCCCCCACCGGCGTTTTCGAACTCGAATAGCCCCCGAAACTTAAATTATTTAAAAACTGCATATAAGTGTAAGGAGTTTTAAATTATTTTCCTTATCTTTGCAAATACTTTTTGTGTAGACACATATATGGACCATATAAGAAACTTTTGCATCATTGCACATATCGACCATGGCAAGTCGACGCTGGCCGACCGTCTGCTGGAGTATACTAAGACCATCCAGGTGACGGAAGGACAGATGCTGGACGACATGGATCTGGAGCGCGAGCGCGGCATTACCATCAAGAGCCACGCCATCCAGATGGAGTATATGTACCGTGGTGAGAAATATATTTTGAATCTGATTGACACCCCGGGACACGTTGACTTCTCGTACGAAGTCAGCCGCTCGATAGCCGCCTGTGAAGGCGCTCTGCTGGTGGTCGACGCCACGCAGGGCGTGCAGGCTCAGACCATCTCGAATCTGTATCTGGCCATCGACAACGACCTGGAGATTATTCCTGTCATCAATAAGATTGACATGCCGAGTGCGATGCCCGACGAGGTGGAGGACGAGATTGTCGACCTGATTGGTTGTGACCCTGAGGACATTATCCGTGCCAGCGGTAAGACTGGCGAGGGCGTCGAGGACATTCTGAATGCCGTCGTCGAGCGCATTCCACATCCCGAAGGCGATGAGAAAGCCCCCCTGCAGGCATTGATTTTCGACTCGGTGTTCAACTCGTTCCGTGGCATCATTGCCTACTTCAAGATCCTGAACGGCAGCATTCGCCCCGGCGACAAGGTGAAATTCTTCAATACCGGAATGGAGTACGATGCCGATGAGGTGGGTGTGCTGAAGATGGACATGATTCCCCGCAAGGAGATGCATACCGGCGAGGTGGGCTACATCATTTCGGGGATCAAGAATGCCAAGGAAGTGAAGGTGGGCGACACCATTACCCATGTGTCACGCCCTTGCGACAAGGCCATCGAGGGTTTCCAGGAAGTGAAGCCGATGGTGTTTGCCGGCGTCTATCCCATCGACCCCACGGATTACGAGAACCTGCGTGCCTCGCTGGAGAAGCTGCAGCTGAACGATGCCTCGCTGACCTTTGTGCCTGAGACTTCGGTGGCGCTGGGCTTCGGATTCCGTTGCGGATTCCTGGGACTGCTGCACATGGAGATTGTGCAGGAGCGCCTGGACCGTGAGTTCGATATGGACGTCATCACGACGGTGCCTAACGTAACCTATATGTGCTACACCAAGCAGGGCGAAGAGAAGGAAGTGCATAACCCATCGGGACTGCCTGACCAGACGATGATTGACCATATTGAAGAGCCTTACATCAAGGCGTCCATCATTACCGCTGCCGACTACATCGGACCGATTATGACGCTGTGCCTCGACAAGCGTGGTGAACTCATCGACCAGCAATATGTATCGGGTGGTCGCGTGGAACTGCGCTTCATGTTGCCGCTGGGTGAAATCGTGATTGACTTCTACGACAAGCTGAAGAGCATCTCGAAAGGCTATGCATCGTTCGACTATCATATTGACTCGTTTCGCCCGTCGAAACTGGTGAAACTCGATATCCTGCTGAATGGAGAGCCCGTCGATGCGCTGTCGACGCTGACGCATCAAGATAATGCCGTGACCTTTGGCCGTCGCATGTGCGAGAAGCTGAAGGAGCTGATTCCGCGTCAGCAGTTCGACATTGCCATCCAGGCCGCCATCGGTGCCAAGATTATAGCCCGCGAGACCGTGAAGCAGGTGCGTAAGGACGTGACGGCCAAGTGTTATGGCGGCGATGTGAGCCGTAAACGAAAACTGCTGGAAAAGCAGAAGCGCGGTAAGAAGCGAATGAAACAAATCGGTAACGTGGAGGTTCCGCAAAAAGCCTTCCTTGCCGTTTTGAAACTCGACTAAATCCTCTCATGACTAAACTGAAAACTAATAACTATCAAAAAGAAGAATAAGAAGAATATATGGCTACAATCGGACTGACAACAAGAGATGTGGCGCGCGAGTTAGCCCGCCGCTACAGTACAATGACGCACGAGGAACTCGACGTGCTCGAGGGAATACTGGTGCCTATGAAATTCCAGAAAGGCGAGATTATCCTCAGAGAAGGTGACATCTGCAAGGATATTTACTGGGTGGCAAAAGGCCTTGTGCGCCAGTTCTATTATAAGAACGAAAAGGAACTAACGGAATATATGGCCATTGAAGACAACATCGTGATGAGCATTGAGAGCTTGTTCAAGGAGCAGCCTTCGAGCCAGCAGATTGTTGCTCTGGAGCCTACCATCCTGTTCGCTCTGCCCAAGAAGGACCTGGAACACGAAGCCGTTCGCAACGTGAACATCCAGATGTTGTACCGTAAGATTCTGGAGGAGTCGCTCATCATTTCGCAGGTTCATGCCGACATGCTTCGCTTCGAGTCTGCACAGGAGCGTTATGCCAAGCTGGTGAAGCGTTCTCCGCAGTTGGTATTGCGCGCTCCGTTGGTCTATATTGCCAGCTATCTGCAGATGACTCCCGAGACGCTGAGCCGTGTGCGTACTTCGGCACTGCTGGGCGACAGGAACGACAAAGATTAAAGCACGCTACTGAATGTAAACATATTGGGGAATGCCTGGTCGAGAGCCTCCGGGTGATTCCTGAACAGTCCGAATAGGGCGCTGCCTGAGCCAGACATGGCCGCATAGGTGGCGCCCATCTTATATAGTTGCTCTTTTACAAGACCAATTTCCGGATGCAGGGCGAAAACGCTTTCCTCGAAGTCGTTGACCAGCTGGTCGCGCCATGTTTCCACGGGTTGCATCACGATGTCGCGGCAGTTCTTCATGGGGAAATGAGGGCGGATGCGCGAGAAGGCCTCCTTGGTGGGGACGGGAATGTCGGGACGGACAACGGCGATGTGCCAGCCGCTCAGGTCGAGCTGGATGTCCTCGAGACGTTCGCCGATACCTTCTGCATAACACGGGCCGTTCTTGATGAAGAAGGCGCAATCGGCACCAAGTCGGGCGGCATAGTCAATCATCTGCTGCTCAGAAAGGCCGAGGTGGAACATCTCGTTGAGCAGGCGAATCATATAGGCACAATCGCTGGAACCTCCACCCATGCCAGCCTGTGTGGGAATGCCTTTCCATAAGTGTGCATGACAACGAGGCAGGGCAGGGAAGTCGGCCTTCAATATATTGTAAGCACGTACCACCAGGTTGCGCTGTTCGTCGCCGGTGTCGAAGGAAGACGAGGAGCCGGCGGCAAAACCGCCAGCCACAGTGGCGGCTGTCACCTTCAGGTCGCAGTCGACATCGGAAGGGAAAGCATCGTCCATGGCCACTACCTCGAGGGCATCCTTAACGGGCACGGGGTAGAACACCGTCTGAAGGTTATGGTATCCGTCGGGGCGTTTTTCCACAACGTTTAGCCCAAGATTAATCTTTGCAATAGGGAAAGTAATCATCGTTGTCGTTTTTATTTGAACTTGTCGTTTTCTGCCGCAAAGGTAATCATTTCGGGCGACATTCACAACATTTTATTTGTATTTTGAATCACCTTAAGTTTTAGGAATCTTTTTTAATATTATTTAGTTATGCGAATGCGCGTTATAAGAGGGAAAATGAGTACTTTTGCACTCCAAATAGAAGCATATTAGAATAAGAAAAAATAAATAACGACTATGGCAGAAGCTATTGACATCCGCGAGTTAAACATGCGGATAGAACAACAAAGTGGATTCGTGCAGAACCTCGTGTCGGGCATGGATCAGGTAATTGTAGGACAGAAGCACTTAGTAGATTCCTTGCTCATCGGACTGTTGAGCGATGGTAATATCCTGCTCGAAGGTGTGCCGGGACTGGCCAAGACGCTGGCTATCAAGACGCTGGCTCAACTGATTGACGCAACGTATTCGCGCATCCAGTTTACGCCTGACCTGCTTCCTGCTGACGTGACAGGCACGATGATTTACTCACAGAAGGACGAGAAGTTCCAGGTAAAGCGCGGTCCGGTGTTTGCCAACTTCGTGTTGGCCGACGAAATCAACCGTGCTCCGGCTAAGGTTCAGAGCGCTTTGCTCGAGGCTATGCAGGAGAAGCAGGTGACCATTGGCAGCGAAACCTTCGAGCTTCCGAATCCGTTCCTCGTGATGGCTACCCAGAACCCCATTGAGCAGGAAGGTACTTATCCGTTGCCCGAGGCTCAGATGGACCGTTTCATGCTGAAGGTAGTGATTGGCTATCCGACTATTGACGAGGAGAAGAAGATTATCCGCGAAAATATCCAGGAGTCGCTGCCTAAGGTTCGTCCTGTGACCACTTCGGCTGAGATTCTGAAGGCTCGCGAAGTGGTGCGTGAGGTCTATCTGGACGAGAAGATTGAACAGTACATTGCCGATATCGTCTTCGCTACACGCTATCCCGACCGTTATGGCCTGAAGGATATGAAGGACATGATATCGTTTGGCGGTTCTCCGCGTGCCTCCATCAATTTGGCCAAGGCTGCCCGCGCCTATGCTTTCATCAAGCGCAGAGGCTATGTAGTGCCTGAGGATGTGCGTGCTGTAGCCCACGATGTGCTGCGTCACCGTATCGGTCTCACCTATGAAGCCGAGGCCAGCAACGTGACAAGTGAGGAAATCGTCTCAAAGGTGATTAACAAGGTCGAGGTTCCCTAAACTAGTATCTCTAGTCAGACTAGTTTAACTAGTATATCTAGAATATGGAGACATCCGAGATATTAAAGAAAGTTCGCAAGATTGAAATCAAGGCACGAGGACTGAGTTCGAATGTCTTCGCAGGCCAGTATCACTCTGCCTTCAAGGGTAGGGGTATGGCTTTCAGCGAGGTGCGTGAATATCAGTACGGCGACGATGTGCGCGACATCGACTGGAACGTTACTGCCCGATTCCATCGTCCTTATGTGAAGGTGTTCGAAGAGGAACGTGAGTTGACTGTGATGTTGCTCATCGATGTCAGCGGCTCGCAGGACTTTGGTACCCAGCGCCAGATGAAGCGCGACATGGTAACCGAGATTGCTGCAACACTCGCTTTCTCGGCCATCCAGAATAACGACAAGATTGGTGTGGCATTTTTCTCAGATCGTATCGAGAAGTATATTCCGCCCAAGAAAGGACGCAAGCACATCCTTTATATCATCCGCGAAATGCTGGACTTCCAGCCCCAATCGAAGCGCACTGACGTGAAGCAGGCTTTGGAGTTTCTGACCAGCGTGTCGAAACGCCGCTGCACAGCTTTCGTGCTCAGCGACTTCTACGACCGCCAGGACTTTCTGCAGCCTTTGCAGATTGCCAACCGCAAGCACGATGTCGTCGCCCTGCAAGTGTATGACCAGCGTGCCCGCGAACTGCCTGACGTCGGACTGATGCGTGTGGTGGATGCTGAAACGGGCTACGAACAGTATATTGACACCTCGAGCCGTCGTCTGCGTCAGACCCATGAGAAGTACTGGCGCCAGCGTCAGGAAGTGCTACGCGAAACGATGAACAAGAGTAATGTCGACCTGATCAGCATTGCAACGAACGAAGACTATGTCAAGGCGCTGTTGATGCTGTTTAAGCAGAGAAGTTAAGATAAAGACTGAAAGCAAGTGAAAAGAACGATATTGTTTATAGGATTGATTATCAGTACGTTGCAGGCAATGGCGCAAGCAAGCGTGCAAGCTACGATTGATCCTATAGAGATGCTGATAGGCGAACAGGCTAAGGTAACGCTAACCGTTCAGGCTGATGACAATGCCAAGGTGGAATGGCCTCAACTGAAGTCTCGCCAGATGTTGGTTCCAGGGGTGGAAGTCATCGCCAGTCATACCGGATTATCCGGAAATTCAGGCAAAATGATGACCATTACGCTGACTTCGTTCGATGGAAAACTCTATCCGCTGCCCCCGTTCACGGTAAAAGTCAACGGCAAGGAACTGAAGTCTAACGAGCTGGCCCTGAAGGTCGTCGAGATGGAAGTAGACACTACGCAGATGAATGCTTTCTTCGGACCGAAAGACGTTCAGGACAATCCCTTCCAATGGAGTGACTGGAGCCTGCCGTTCTGGTTGAGCGTTTTGGTATTAGTATTGCTGGCTGCCGGCTATTGGCTCTATCTGCGCCTGCGCGACAACAAGCCCATCATTACCCATATCAAGATTGTGCGCCGTCTGCTTCCTCACCAGAAGGCCATGAAGGAAATTGAGCAGATCAAGGCCGACAAGATGGTGACATCGGAGAATCAGAAGGAATACTATACCAAGTTGACCGAGACTTTGCGCAAGTACATTGAAGAACGCTACGGATTCTCGGCGATGGAGATGACCAGTTCGGAAATTATCGAGCGGCTGATGGCCCAGAGCGATCAGGAGCGTCTTGATGAGCTGCGCCAGCTGTTTACAACAGCCGATTTGGTGAAGTTTGCCAAGTATTCGACGATGATTAACGAAAACGACTCGAACCTGGTGAACGCCATAGACTTCATCAACCAAACGAAGTTGGAGAACCAACCAACGGAGGAGGTGCAGAAGCCCGTTCTGTCGGAAGCCGATTTGCGCTCGCAGAAGGAACGTCGCGTGCTGAAGAGTGTTATCTGGGGCATTGCTATTGTGACTACGCTGCTGTTCTGCTACGTGGTCTATAGTGTCTGGCAGTTAATTAATTGATAATTGATGATTGAGAATTCATGGAATTTGCCAATAAAGAATATCTGTTGCTGCTGTTGCTGTTGATACCCTATATCGTGTGGTATCTGATGTACAGGAAGAAGGCTGAGCCCACGATGCGGTTGAGCGACACCAACGCATACCGTTATGCTCCGCGTTCGTGGAAGGTCACGCTGATGCCTTTGCAGCCACTCTTGCGCATGGCCGTTTTCGTATTGGTAGTATTGGTACTAGCCCGTCCGCAGACACAGAACTCATGGAAGAACCAAACGGTGGAAGGTATTGATATCATGCTGGCGATGGACGTGTCGACGTCGATGCTGGCCGAAGACCTGAAACCGAATCGTATAGAGGCCGCCAAGCAGGTGGCAGCAGAGTTTATTGTAGGACGTCCGAACGATAATATCGGACTGACGATCTTTGCCGGTGAGGCATTCACGCAATGTCCTATGACTACAGACCACAGCTCGTTGCTGAACCTGTTGCACAATACCCGTACTGACATTGCAGCCCGCGGTCCTCAAGGGGGCGGTATCGAAGACGGAACGGCCATAGGAATGGGACTTGCCAATGCTACGTCGCGCCTGAAGGAATCGAAAGCCAAGAGCAAGGTGGTCATCCTGTTGACTGATGGTTCGAACAATCGTGGCGACCTCTCGCCAATGACTGCTGCAGAGATTGCCAAGAGTCTGGGCATCCGTGTCTACACCATTGGTGTGGGTACCAAGGGTACAGCGCCGTTCCCGCCATCTGCTACCGGTCTTCCTGGCTATGTGAACCTGCCTGTGGAGATTGACACCAAGACGCTGTCGGACATTGCCGGAGCCACAGATGGCGATTTCTATCGCGCCACCAACAACCGGGAGTTGCAGAACATCTACAAGGAGATTGACAAGTTGGAGAAATCCAAGCTGAACGTCAAGCAGTTCAGCCGCCGTTACGAGGCCTACCAGCCTTTTGCGCTGGCTGCCTTGTTGCTGTTGCTCTTGGAGATCCTGTTGCGTATTACCGTGTTCCGCAAACTGCCGTAATCAAATCGTAAATAGTAAATAGTCAAATCGTAAATTAAATAGATGTTTAGATTCGAAGATCCTATATACCTATATTTATTGGTGCTGATTCCTGTTTTGGTGCTGATACATTTTCTGATGCTCCGCCGTCAGAAGCAGCGCCTGCGCAAGTTTGGCGATCCTGAATTGGTGCGCCAGCTGATGCCCGATGTGTCGCGATTCCGCCCATTAGTCAAATTCTGGCTGTTGTTGGGCGCTTTGGCATTGCTTATAGTGGTGTTGGCCCGTCCACAGTTCGGAAACAAGATCAGTCATGAGAAGCGCACAGGCATCGAAACCATTATCTGTATGGATATCAGTAACTCGATGTTAGCTGAGGATGTCGCTCCCAGTCGTTTGGACCGTTCGAAGATGATGGTCGAGAATCTGGTAGACCACTTTACGAACGACAAGATTGGTCTCATCGTGTTTGCCGGAGATGCTTTTGTGCAGTTGCCGATTACCAGCGATTATGTGAGTGCCAAGATGTTCCTGTCGAGCATCACACCAGCGATGATAGCCACTCAAGGTACCGATATCGCTGCCGCTATCAATATGGCTTCTCATAGCTTTACTCAAGAGGAGAACATCGGCAAGGCCATCATCGTCATTACTGATGGTGAGGACCACGAGGGTGGGGCACTCGAGGCCGCCAAAGATGCCAAGGAAAAAGGAATGAACACCTATGTGCTGGGAGTCGGTTCACCCAATGGCGCCCCCATTCCTACGGGCAATGGCGACTATATGAAGGATAATGCCGGGCAGACGGTTATGTCGGCGCTGAACGAGCAGATGTGTCGACAGTTGGCTGATGCAGGAAGTGGTGCTTACATTCATGTGGAGAACAACAGCAATGCCCAGGAACAGCTTGACAACGAACTCGACAAACTCTCAAAGAAAGAGACATCGTCGACCATCTATAGCGATTTCGACGAGCAGTTTCAGGCGGTAGCCATTATCGTTCTGCTGCTCCTGATATTGGAGGTTTGCATCTTAGAAATCAAGAATCCCATGCTGAAGCGCGTTTCGCTTTTTAAACGTTCGAAGAAGGTGGCTACCATAGTATTGTTGCTGCTTGTGGCAACAGGCGTTCAGGCACAAAGCGACCGTCAGATGATTCGTCAGGGCAACAAACAGTATCGCAAGGGTAATGTGGCTGAAGCGGAGGTGTCGTATCGCAAGGCGGTAGAACGCATCGAGCGGAATCCTCAAGCGAACTACAACCTCGGCAATTCTCTGATGGCACAGCGCAAGGATTCGCTGGCTATTTCCCAATTGGAGAAGGCTGCCAAATTGGAAACCAATCCACAGCGTCGCGCACAGGCCTATCACAATATGGGTGTCATCTGTCAGCAACATCGCATGTTTGGCGAGGCTATTGAGGCCTATAAGGAGGCACTACGCAACAATCCCACCGATCATGAAACACGCTACAATTTAGAACTTTGCAAGCGTCAACAGAAAGACCAACAGCAAGATCAGAATCAGCAAAACCAACAAAATAAAGATAATAAGGACAAACAGGATAAACAAGACCAGCAGAAACAGGAACAACAAAAGCAGGACCAGCAGAAGCAGGATCAACAGCAGCAGAAGCAGCAGATGAGCAAGGAGAACGCCGAGCAACTGCTGAATGCTGCCATGCAAGAGGAGAAACAAACCCAGGAGCGCATGAAGAAGGCCCAGCAACAGCCTCAGAAGCGCCGCTTGGAAAAGAACTGGTGATGATAAAAGGTAAAAAAGTAAAAAGGTAAAAAAGATAATGATGGGAAGCAATATATATCATAAGGTACAGAGGAGGGTAGAATGGTTTTTACCTTTTTACCTGTTTACCTTTTTACCTTTACAAATGTTGGCACAACAGTTGACGGGTCGCGCTCCGGCACAGGTTGCTGTCGGCGAGCAGTTCCGTTTGAGCTATACGGTTAATACCGATGATGCTAAGGGTTTCAGGGCTGGCGATATTCCTGATGCCTTCGACGTGCTGATGGGTCCTTCGACGTCCCAGCAGTCGAGTTTCCAGATGGTCAACGGCCATACCTCGAGTTCGTCGAGCATTACCTATACTTATATTCTCTCGGCCAAGAAGAATGGTTCGTTTACCATACCTCCTGCACATGTGACAGCCGGTGGTAAGGCCATCACGTCGAACGAATTGCACATCAAGGTCAGCGGGCAAGCTCAGTCTGGAGGTCAGAGCAGTCGTCAGCAGAGCAGCACGGGCGAAATCCGCTCGGCAGGATCCTCTATTTCCGGTAGCGACCTTTTCATCAAGGTGACGGCTTCGAAACAACATGTTCGCGAACAGGAACCCATTCTGTTGACTTATAAAGTATACACATTGGTTGGACTTACCCAGCTGAATGGTAAGATGGCCGATCTGAAGAGCTTCTATTCCCGTGAGGTTCCATTGCCGCAGGAGAAGCAGTTCCATATAGAGAATGTCAACGGAAAGCCCTATCGCACCGTGACGTGGCAGCAATATGTCATGTTCCCGCAGGTGACGGGTAAACTCGAGGTTCCCAGCATCACCTACGAAGGCATCGTCGTACAGCAGAACCGTAACGTCGATCCTTTTGAGGCCTTCTTCAACGGAGGATCAGGATATATTGAAGTCAAGAAGGAAATCAAGGCTCCGGGAATCACCATTCAGGTTGATCCGTTGCCTCAGCGTCCAGCGGGATTCTCGGGTGGAGTAGGTAAGTACTCCATCTCTGCCACACTCGACAAGACCGAGGTCAAGGCTAACGACCCCGTGAAGATGCATGTCGTGGTGAGTGGCGTGGGTAACATGAAGTTGTTGAAACAGCCCGAGGTGAAGTTCCCCAAGGACTTCGACCACTACGATGCCAAGGTAACCGATAAGACTCAGCTGACCACCAAGGGTCTCGAGGGTTCCATCGTTTACGACTTCCTGGCTGTACCTCGTCATCAGGGTGACTACGAGATTCCTGCCATCGAATACACCTATTTCGATACGGAGGCAAACAGCTATAAGACCGTCAAGACAGAATCCTTCACGCTCCATGTCGAAAAGGGCAGCGGAACAAGCCAGGCAACTTATACTGGTCAGGAAGACGTGAAGCAGTTGAACAGCGATATCCATTACATCAAGACTGGCAAAACCCGTCAGCGTGGTGTCGACGAGTTTTTCTTCGGCTCCACAGAATACTGGGTATCGCTGGCTGTATTGCTGTTGGGCTTCATCTCGCTCTTCGTCATCTTCCGTCAGCGTGCCATCGAGAATGCCGACATCGTGAAACAGCGTGCAGGCAAGGCTAACAAGGTGGCCACCAAACGACTGAAGAAGGCTGCAAAACTGATGGCAGCTGGTAGTCAGAACGAGTTCTACGACGAAGTATTGCGTGCGTTGTGGGGCTATGTAGGCGACAAGTTGAACATGCCTGCCGAACAGCTCTCGCGAGAAAATATCAGTCAGCAGTTGGAGGCTCGCAACGTTTCTGCTGAAACCATCGGACAATTTATCGGTGCCTTGGACGAGTGCGAGTTCGCACGCTACGCTCCAGGCGATGCAACAGGAAATATGAATAAAGTATACGATGCGGCAATGACAGCGATTACACAGATTGCCACAACGATGAAGAGAGGAGGGAGAAGGCCTCAAGCCCGACTCCTGCTGATAATGGTCATTTCTCTTACCTCTTATCTCTTACCACTTACCTCTCATGCTGCTGTCACCAAGGCAGAAGCCGACAGCGCTTATGTCCAGGAGCGTTACCAGCAGGCCGCCAAGGATTACGAAGCCTTGCTGAAGCAAGGTGTGAGTGCCGATTTGTATTATAACCTTGGTAACTGCTACTACCGTATGGACCAGATGACAAAGGCCGTCCTGAACTACGAGCGCGCCTTGCTGCTGTCTCCTGGCGATAAGGACATTCGTTTCAACCTGCAGATGGCCCGTTCGAAGACCATCGACAAGATTACTCCCGAGTCGGAAATGTTCTTCGTCACGTGGTACCGTTCGCTGGTTAACGTGCAGAGCGTCGACAGTTGGGCACGCACGGCTCTGATAGCCTTGCTCGTTGCTGTTACCCTGGCGCTGCTGTATCTGTTCTCCGAACGCATCTGGCTTCGCAAAGTGGGCTTCTTCGGAGGCATCTTCTTACTGCTCATATTCTTCGTCAGCAATCTCTTTGCCTGGCAGCAGAAACGTAACCTGACGCAGCGTTCCGGCGCCATCATCATCAAGTCTGCCGTCAACGTCAAAAGCACACCGTCGGAGAATGGCACCGACCTGTTTATCCTTCACGAAGGCACCAAGGTCACCATCACCGACTCCTCGATGAAGGAGTGGCGCGAAATCCGTGTGGCCGACGGCAAGGAAGGCTGGCTGGAAACCTCAGAGATCGAAGTGATATAATTGAATAAACGATATGGAAGAAATCATTCAATACGACAAGCAACTGCTGCTTTGGTTTAATGGCAGCGATTCACTCTTCTTGGATTCGCTCATCATGACGCTGACCAATGCAAAGACGTGGATTCCGCTCTACCTGGGATTGTTCTATGTGGTGCTGAAAACCAATCTGAAGAGCAATACCGCCGTTCGCGACATCCTGCTGATTTTGGCCGCTGCCGGATGCTGCGTGCTACTTGCCGGAACCATCGACGATACGATAGTAAAACCCCTTGTGGCCCGCTGGCGACCTACCCATGACCCTGAAATCGGTGCTCTAGTCGACACGGTGAATGACTATCGTGGCGGCAACTACGGCTTCTTCTCGGCGCATGCTGCCAACACATTCTCCATTGCGGTATTCTTCTCCTTACTGATGCGACAGCGACTGCTGACCATCTTCCTGGTTGCCTGGTCGCTGACAAATTGCTATACGCGACTCTATCTGGGCGTCCACTATCCCGGCGACATTACTGTTGGTCTGATTTGGGGCGGCCTGGTGGGTTTCTGTGTCTATAAGGGCTATTGCCGCGTAACGCGTCCTGCAGTCTATACGCTTCAGTTGTGCTATGTCCCCATAGCCATACTTTGCCTGACGGTTATCGTCGCCATAGTCATGGCTTTGTTATAAGAGATATCAACGATGAATACAAAAGAGATACATATCAGCGACTATAGCTACGAGCTGGCCGACGAACGCATTGCCAAGTTCCCTTTGGCTGAGCGCGACCACTCGAAACTGCTCCTTTATAATAAAGGTGTAGTGGGGGAGGATGTTTTCTACAACCTGCCCAACTATTTGCCCGAAGGTGCGCTGATGGTCATGAACAATACGAAGGTCATTCAGGCCCGTCTGCATTTCCGCAAAAGCACGGGGGCGCTGATAGAGGTATTCCTGCTGGAACCTGCCCAGCCTGCCGACTACGAACAAATGTTCCAACAGACGCACCGCTGTTCGTGGCTTTGTCTGGTGGGCAATCAGAAGAAATGGAAGGAAGGCCCGCTCACTCGCGAATTGGAAATCAAGAACGAGAAGCTCCAAATCTCGGCTACTCGTCTGGGAGAACATGGAACGAGCCAACTCATTGAGTTCGAGTGGAACAATGCCAACATCAACTTTGCCGACATTCTCGACGTGATGGGCGAACTGCCCATTCCTCCCTATCTGAACCGCGAGACACAGGAGAGCGACAAAACGACCTACCAGACCGTCTATTCGAAGATAAAAGGCTCGGTGGCTGCCCCCACGGCAGGATTGCACTTTACCGAGCGTGTGCTGAGTGCCATCGATGCCCATGGTATTGAGCGCGAAGAGGTGACGCTGCATGTCGGTGCCGGAACGTTCCGCCCCGTCAAGAGCGAGACCATCGGCGAACATCCCATGCATACGGAATATATTGCCGTACACCGTCACACCATCGAGCGACTGCTGGCTCACAACGCCGAAGCCATTGCCGTCGGCACCACCAGTGTCCGCACGCTGGAGAGCCTCTACTATATGGGCCTGAAGGTGCTGGCCAATCCCGATATTACAGAGGACGAACTGCATGTCAACCAATGGGAACCCTATGGCGCAGATTCTGCGCCCAAACCAAACATCCCTACGACCCCTAATTCACCTACTCCCAATGAGTCTCTTCAGGCTTTGCTGGACTGGATGGTGCGCCACGAACTCACCGTGCTCCATTCGTCCACGCAGATTATCATTGCTCCGGGCTACGACTATCACATCGTCAAGATGCTTATCACCAATTTCCACCAGCCTCAGTCGACGCTGTTGCTGTTGGTGAGTGCCTTCGTTCATGGCGACTGGCACAAGATCTACGACTACGCCTTGGCTCACGACTTCCGCTTCCTGAGCTATGGCGACTCCTCGCTACTCATACCATAAACATTAAATGTCAAACATCAAATTTCAAACGATATGAAATACGGATTCATCAAGGTGGCTGCTGCCGTACCGGCTGTTAAGGTGGCCGACGTGGTTTACAACGTTCAGGAAATCGAGAAACTCATCTCTCTGGCCGATAGCGAGCACGTTGAGATTGTGTGCTTCCCCGAGCTGTGCATCACGGGCTACACGTGCCAGGACCTGTTTAAAGAACAGTTGTTGCTCACCAAGGCGGAAGAAGGTCTGCTCATGCTGCTCGACTTCACCCGCAAACTCGATGTTATCGCCATTGTCGGACTGCCCGTCCAGGCCCGCGGACTGTTGTTGAATTGCGCGGTAGTCATTCAGCATGGCACCATTCTGGGCGTAGTTCCCAAGACATACCTGCCCAACTACAACGAATTCTATGAGAAACGTTGGTTTGCTTCCGCCCAGGACTTGAATCCTACCGATATCTATCTGGCTGGTACTCCCGTCCACCTGTCGTCCGAGCCCTTGCTGTTCCAGACCTGCGACGGCGTCCGTTTCGGCGTGGAAATCTGCGAGGATGTCTGGGCACCCATTCCTCCCAGCAATAATCTGACGATGGCTGGTGCCGAGATTATCTTCAACTGCTCTGCCAGCGACGAGCTCATCGGCAAACATGGCTATCTGCGTTCGCTGGTGGCTCAGCAGAGTGCCCGCACCATGAGCGGTTACGTCTACGCCTCCTCGGGCTTTGGCGAGTCTACACAGGATGTGGTCTATGCTGGCAATGCAATGATTTTTGAAAACGGAAAGGTGCTTGTCGAGGGCGAGCGCTTCTCGTTCCAGCCCCAGCTGCAGTCGGCTCAGATTGACGCCGAGCGCCTTCGTACTGACCGTCAGACCAATAGCACGTTCATCAATGCCCAGCGCGAGGCCCATGCTCAGATTATCGAGGCCAAGCCCGCTATGGACGACCATCCCTTCGAATTCACGCGTTCTATCGACGCTCATCCCTTCATTCCTCAGGATCATGAGATGGCCGACACCTGCGAGGAGATTCTCAATATCCAGACGGCAGGACTGGCCAAGCGACTCATCCACACCAATTGCCAGCATGTCGTCATCGGCATCAGCGGTGGACTCGACTCCACACTGGCCCTGTTGGTATGCGTGCGCACCTTCGACCGCCTTGGTTACGATCGCAAGGGCATTATTGGGGTTACCATGCCTGGTTTCGGAACGACAGACCGCACGCACGACAATGCCGCCTCGCTCATGCAGACGCTGGCCATTTCGCAGATGGAGATTCCCATTGCGAAGGCCGTCAAACAGCATTTCTCCGACATTGGCCACGATGCAGCCATTCACGATGCCACCTACGAGAATTCGCAGGCTCGCGAGCGCACGCAGATTCTGATGGACCTTGCCAACAAGCTTAACGCCATCGTCGTGGGCACTGGCGACCTTTCGGAGCTGGCTCTGGGTTGGGCTACTTACAATGGCGACCACATGTCGATGTATGGCGTCAATGCCGGCATCCCCAAGACACTCATCCAGTACATTATTAAATATATTGCCTCCACAGCGGCCTTCTCGGCCCAGCGCGAGACCTTGCTGGACATTGTCGACACGCCGATTTCGCCCGAGCTGACACCTGCCGACGAGAAGGGAAACATCAAGCAGAAAACCGAGGATCTCGTAGGACCCTACGAACTCCACGACTTTTTCCTCTACTACTTTATGCGCTTCGGATTCCGTCCTGCCAAGATATTCCTGATGGCACAGCAGGCCTTTGGCTCGTCTTACGACGCTGCCACCATCAAGAAGTGGTTCCAGACGTTCTGCCGCCGTTTCTTCTCGCAGCAGTTCAAGCGCTCCTGTCTGCCCGACGGTCCCAAGGTGGGCAGCATCAGCCTCTCGCCCCGTGGCGATTGGCGCATGCCCAGCGACGCCAGCTCGACATTATGGCTCAAGGAGTGCGAGGAGTTATAGAAAGTGCTGACAAAATTTGTAGAATCCAGAAAAATATCGTACCTTTGCGACCATGATGAAAACGGTGACCGTAAAAGACCAGGCTTTACGCCAGGCTGCCGGCGAGGGCATGGATGCCTTCGTGGCCTGTTTTGTGACGGCTATCAAGGAGGCTATTGGTGGCGAGCTGACTGCCGAGACAATGGCCCGGCTTAATGCTGATCAGATTACGCTGCTGGCGTGGCAGACGCTGCACGACGAGGTGATGGACGGCGGTTTCGTCCAGCTCATCCACAATGGCTATGGTCCCTTCATCTTCAAGAATCCCTTTGCCAAGGCCGTGAAGCTTTGGGGACTGCGCCCGCTGTCGAAGCTCATCTACGATGCCCACTCGCTGTATGTAAAATATGGCCAGCAGTTGGAACGCGACTGCACCGACGACGAATTTATGGCCCTGTTCGAGCAGTATCCCGAGTTCGACGACCTGGACGACCTGTTTGTCGAGGAAGAGGAAGCGTGGACCGAGCAGATAGCCCGCTATATTGATAACAACATTGAGAAATTTGCAAAAATTACACAGTAGGGTCGGTTCTTCGACCTAAAGGTACGAAGTGTGGCGTTGCAATCCGCTGTGTACTTTTATGTTTATGAATAAGGAACAAGAACAGATTAGGAAAAAGAGTCCTATCCAGATAAAGAACAAGAAGGCCTCGTTTGAGTATTTCTTTATCGAGGAGTTTACGGCTGGCATCGTGCTTACCGGTACGGAGATCAAGAGCATCCGTCTGGGCAAGGCCTCGCTGGTCGACACCTACTGCACCATCATCAATGGCGAGCTGTGGGTGAAGGGCATGAATGTATCGCCCTATTTCTATGGCTCCTACAACAACCACGAGTTGAAGCGCGACCGCAAACTGCTGCTCACGAAGCGCGAGATTGCCCGTTTGGCGTCGGCCACCAAACAGACGGGTTACACCATTGTGCCCCTCCTGGTATTCATCGACCCCAAGGGACGTGCCAAGATGGACATCGCCCTCTGCAAGGGTAAGAAGGAGTTCGACAAGCGCCAGACGCTGAAGGAAAAGGAGGACCGCCGTGAAATGGACCGTGCCATGAAATCCTTTAAACATTAACATCGTATGAAAAAAATCATTACCATATGCCTGTTGCTTGTCGCCCTGGTGGCTTCAGCACAGCAGAAGCGTGAGTTCCGCGGAGCGTGGATACAATGTGTCAACGGCCAGTTCAAGGGTATGTCCACCGAGGCCATGCAGCGCACGCTGACCTACCAGTTGAACGAATTGCAGAAGGACGGCTGCAACGCCATCATCTTCCAAGTGCGCCCCGAGTGCGACGCGCTCTACGAGAGCAGCATCGAACCGTGGAGCTATTACCTCACGGGCGAACAAGGTTCCAGACCCTATCCCTATTGGGACCCGCTGAAGTGGATGGTCGACGAGTGCCACAAGCGTGGCATGGAGCTTCATGCCTGGATCAATCCCTACCGTGCCAAGACCAAGGCTGCCCATAATAATGCCAGCAACCACGTCGTGGTGCGTCATCCCGAATGGACGTTTAAGTACGATGGTCTGACATTGCTCAACCCCGCCTTGCAGGAGTGCCGCGACTACATCTGCGAAGTGGCTCGCGACATCGTGACGCGTTACGACGTCGACGGATTCCACATCGACGACTATTTCTATCCCTATCCCGTGGCTGGCGTGCAGATTCCCGACGACGCCCAGTATCGTGCCAATTCCAATGGTATCAGCAATCGTGGCGACTGGCGCCGATTCAATGTCAACCTTTTCATCGAACAGCTCTACAAAACTGTCCACGAGGCCAAACCCTGGGTGAAGGTGGGCATCTCGCCCTTTGGCATCTACCGTAATCAGAAAAGCGACCCCAACGGCAGCCGTACCAATGGTCTGCAGAACTACGACGACCTCTATGCCGACGTGTTGCTGTGGGATGCCAACGGGTGGATGGACTATTGCGTGCCCCAGATTTATTGGGAGATTGGCAACCGTGCTGCCGACTACGACGAACTCATCCATTGGTGGAACCAGCACCTGACGCGTACTGCGCTGTATATTGGCGAGGATGTCGAGCGCACGGTGAAACATGCTGACTTGAAGGACAAGAACCGCCACCAGCTGGCAGCCAAGATGTCGCTCCACCAGCAGTTGCCTCGTGTGAAGGGCACCGTGCTGTGGTATGCCAAGGCTGCCGTCGACAACATCGGCAACTATGGCACCTCTCTGTGTAATGTCTATTGGCGTACGCCCGCCTTGCAGCCCGTCATGGAACACATCGACAAAAAGGCTCCCAAGAAGGTGCGCAAACTGAAGGCATTCAATTTCGATGGCCAGCGGGTATTGTTCTGGACAGCTCCCAAGGGTCGTGGCTGGCAGGACGAGGCCACGCGCTATGCCGTCTACCGCTTCGACAAGGATGAGAAGGTCAACCTTCACGACACGAGTCATCTGAAGGCCATCGTCAGCGACACCTTCTACGAATTGCCTGCCAACGAACAGGCGCCTTGTGTGTATGTTGTTACCGCCCTCGACCGCATTCAGAACGAGAGCAAAGAAGTCAAAGTCAAGATCAAGAAATAAGACCTACTTCAGGGTTTCTTTCAGGAATTTCGGTGTAAATCCTTTCTTGCTTCTGGCCACCTCCTCCGGTGTGCCGGTAGAAAGAATGGTACCGCCTCCGCGTCCGCCCTCTGGCCCCATGTCGATGATGTGGTCGGCCAGTTTGATGACGTCCATGTTGTGTTCGATGATGATTACCGTATTGCCGCGGTCCACCAGCGTCTGCAGCACATTCATCAGAATGCGGATATCCTCGAAGTGCAGTCCTGTCGTGGGCTCGTCCAGGATGTAGAGTGTCTTGCCCGTATCCTTTTTCGACAGTTCCGTGGCCAGTTTTACACGCTGGCTCTCGCCGCCCGACAGCGTTGTAGACGGCTGTCCCAACTTGATATATCCCAGTCCCACGTCCTGTATGGTCTTAATTTTCCGCAGGATGTCGGGCACGTTCTCGAAGAATTCCACAGCCTGGTTGATTGTCATGTCCAGCACGTCGGCTATCGACTTGCCCTTGAATCGCACCTCCAGCGTCTCGCGGTTATATCGCTTGCCGTGACATTCCTCGCACGGTACCTGGATATTGGGCAGGAAATTCATTTCGATGGTCTTGTATCCGTTGCCGCCACACGGCTCGCAGCGTCCGCCCTTTACGTTGAACGAGAACCGTCCGGGTTTGTAGCCGCGAATCTGTGCTTCGGGCAGATTGACAAACAGCGAGCGGATGTCGCTGAATACGCCCGTATAGGTGGCAGGATTCGAACGCGGCGTGCGTCCTATGGGACTCTGGTCGACGTTCACCACCTTGTCGATATGCTTCAGTCCGTCAATGCTGTCGTAGGGCATCGGCGCCTGCAGCGAACGGTAGAAATGCTTCGATAGGATGGGGTAGAGTGTCTCATTGATGAGCGTCGACTTGCCCGAGCCCGACACACCCGTGACGACGATGAGTTTCCCTAATGGGAAATCAACAGTGACATTCTTCAGGTTGTTACCCTGGCAGCCCTTCAGCGTCAGCACCTTGCCGTTGCCTTTGCGGCGCTCCTTGGGCACGTCAATCTTCATCCGGCCGTTCAGGTATTGTGCCGTGATGGTGTCCGTCTTCAGCATCTCGTCGATGGTGCCTTGGAACACCACTTCGCCGCCTTTTCGTCCGGCCTTCGGACCGATGTCGACGATGTAGTCTGCCTGGCGCATCATGTCTTCGTCGTGTTCGACGACAATCACCGTGTTTCCCAGGTCGCGCAGTTCCTTCAACGAGTGTATCAGCCGTTCGTTGTCCCTTTGGTGCAGTCCGATGCTCGGCTCGTCCAGAATGTAGAGTACGTTCACCAGTTGCGAACCAATCTGCGTGGCCAGACGGATGCGCTGGCTCTCACCACCCGACAGCGACGCCGACTGGCGGTTCAGTGCCAGATAGTCCAGTCCCACCTCCAGCAGGAAGTCCAGTCGCGTCCTGATTTCCTTCAGTATCTCGGCGGCAATCTGTTGCTGCAGGTGGTCCAGATGCTGTTCGCAGACGTCCAGCCATTCGCGCAATTCGCCGAGGTCCATATTAGCTAGTTCCGAAATGTTTTTATCCCAGATCCGGTACGACAATGCCTCTCTGGTCAGCCGCTGGCCGTGACATTCCGGACACTCACACTCCGCCAGGAATTGGTCGGCCCACTTCTGGCCTCCTGCGCTGTCGTCGTTGTCCATCACCGAGCGTAGGTATTTCACCACACCGTCGAAATCGACGAAGTAGTCGCTCGATGTATGCACCAGTTCCTTGTCGATGCGCACCGGTTCCAACGAACCGTACAGTATCTCGCTCAGCGCCTCCTCGGGGATGTCTTCTATCCGCGTCTTCAGGTCGCAGTCGTGTTGGTGCAGTATGGCGTCAATCTGCCAGAAAATCATCTGGTTCTTGTATTTTCCCAATGGGGCAATACCACCTTCGTGGATGCTTTGGCGGCGGTTCGGAATCACCTTGTCGATGTCTATCTCGTTGATGTATCCCAAGCCTTTACAACGCGGACAGGCGCCTTGAGGCGAGTTGAACGAAAACGTGTTAGGTGCTGGGTCATTGTACGATATGCCCGTCGTCGGACACATCAGTCGCTTCGAGAAATGCCGCACCTCGCCCGTGTCGTAGTCCATAATCATGATCAACCCTTCGCCCTGCTTCATGGCCGTCTGGACGGTCTTTTTTAATCTTTCGGTAGGAGAGGTAGGGTTGTTAGGTTGGGTAGGGAGGTTTGGGACTTTCAGCCGGTCAATCACCACCTCGATGTCGTGGCTCTTATATCGGTCCACCTTCATGCCCTCGGTCAGCTCCACGACGTCGCCGTCCACACGCACATGCAGGTAGCCTTTGCGGCGCATCGACTCGAACAGCTCGCGGTAGTGGCCCTTACGGCTCTTCACTAGCGGCGCCAGCACCAGAATCTTGCGGCCCTCGTAGTTGTACAGAATCATGTCGATGACCTTCTCCTCCGTATATTTCACCATCGCCTCGCCGGTCATGTAGCTGTACGCCCTGCCGGCACGGGCAAACAGCAGGCGCATGTAGTCATACACCTCCGTCGTCGTGCCCACCGTCGAGCGCGGATTCTTGTTCGTCGTTTTCTGTTCGATGCTGATCACCGGCGACAGTCCTGTAATCTTGTCCACATCGGGTCGTTCCATGCCGCCCAGGAAGTTGCGGGCGTAGGCCGAGAACGTCTCGATATACCTGCGCTGTCCCTCGGCGAAGATGGTGTCGAAGGCCAGCGACGACTTTCCCGAACCGCTCAGTCCGGTGACCACCGTCAGCGACTGGCGCGGAATCTCCACGTCAATGTTTTTCAGGTTGTGTACCCGTGCGCCCCAAACGTTGATTTTCGTGTCGCTCATGGCTCACCTCCCGTGTTAGTGTAGTCGTCGTTATACCGTCTGATCAGGTTCACGTCGCGGCGGATGTTATACTCCTTGCCGTCGGCTCCGCGGGCTTTCACCAGCACGAAATACACACCGTCCTTCACGGGATGGCCGTTGTAGGTGCCGTCCCATTCGCCGTCGACGTCCGTCCATTCATACAGTTTCTGCCCCCATCGGTTAAAGATGTAGGCATGGAATTCCACGATACTCCTGTGGGTCTTCTTGACGCTGTACGTGTCGTTGGCACCGTCGCCGTTGGGCGTAAAGGCGTTGGGCATTTCCAGCACGCTGTCGAAGATGGTCACGCCGATTTTCGCCGAGTCCACACGCTCGTTCTGCAAGCTGACATACACCGTCACCTCCGTCTTTCCTGCATCCACAAACGTGTATTCCGGGCTCACTTCGTAGCGCGTCACGCTGCTCGAGCCTTCAGGACCCTCGTGCGAAAAGCGCCATTCCAGCGTCCACCCAGACTCAATGTCCTCCACCTCGGCCTCGAAGCGCACCGGCAGCGGAGCCTCGCCGTCGAAGTCCTCCGTTTTTCTTACCTCGTCGCCCTTGTCCGTATAGATTGCCGTGATGGTGACGGTGGCTTGCGTTCCCGTAGCCAGCCATCCCAGCATCATCAGCACCAGCATTATTCTTTGTTTCATCACAGTCGATTGATACAAATTGTTGTATACCTTTATTTCCAGGAGGCTCCTTGGCGGAGTATGAACTTGATGTTCGACTTCTTGGGCAGCTGGGGCTTGTCCCACTCACCACCGAGAATCTGGATGGTGACCTCAGGCTTTGAGGAAGAGGCTTTTGCAGCGGCAACGGCATCGTCGAGCGACAGGTACTGGCCGCGACCCTTGCTGTCGACGGTGAAGTCGGCATCGGTACGATACTTTTTCAGTACAGGAACTTCGTCGCAGAGGGCGTCGGCCAACAGACGGGCCACCACGTGAGCGCCATAGACGCTGTAATGGGTGTTGTCCTGCTTGCCCTTCGGCTCGCTGGGCTCGGTGCCGGGCAGGAACCACATGTGGAGACGCTTCGAGGCCTCGGTGCCCAGTCCCTGTTCCAGGTCGTGGGTAATCTGGTTGGCATCGACGAAGTGTACATTCATCCGCTTGGCCACATCGCGAGGTGCCACACGATAGAGTCCGTGGGTATCGATGAGTGTGTCGCCCTCGACCATCTTCACACCATCCTTGAAAGTCTGTGTGCGCAGCTTTTCGTCGTCGTCGTTCTCGGGTGCATTGACGAAGAAGTTGCGGCGCACCACGCAGTTCATCAGCACAGGAATGCCTCCGTGTTCGCGCGTCTCACGGACGAACTTAGCCAAATTGTAGTCGAACGTGGAGCCCGGGTCGGTGTGACGGTCAGCCTTGGGTTTCTCGTCGTTATGTCCAAACTGGATGATGACATAGTCGCCGGGCTTCATGCTTTCGAGCACCTTGTCCCAGCGCCCTTCGTTGATGAACGAGAGCGATGAACGGCCATTCAGGGCGCGATTGTCTACTCGGATATTGTCGTCGAAATAACTCTGCAGCACCATACCCCATCCACGCTCCTGTTTGCCGCCAGAGATGTCTTTGTTGGCAGCGGTAGAGTCGCCAATAATGAAAATCGTAGTAGTTTTGTCGGGTGCTGCCGAAACCAGCAGCAGCGCCAATGACACGAGTAATAATTTGACTTGTTTCATCTCTATCGTATAAATAACAGTTCGCGGTATTTGGGCAGCGTCCAGAGGCCGTCCTCGACGATGAGCTCCAGCTTGTCGGTTTCCTGACGGATGGCTTCCATCTTTGGACAGACGGTGTCGTGATACTGAATGGCGCGCTGGTGGATGTTCTCGATGCGATTGGCCACACGACGGGCTTCCGTCAGTTCCTCCACCAGTTGCTCGATGCGCTCCGTACGCTCGGCAATCTCCTCGATGAGTTTCATGTTACGTGCCGAGAGCTTGGTGGCTTTCTCGGTCGAGAACACAGCCGAAGAGAAGATGTCCTTCATACCCTGCACGTTCTTGATGAGCTTCGACTGGTAGTGCGTTGCTACGGGGATGATGTGGTTCATGGCGAGGTCGCCCAGCACGCGGGCCTCTATCTGCACCGTCTTCACATACATCTCCCATTTCACCTCGTTGCGGGCCTCCAGCTCCTTGCGGTTCATCACCTTCGTCGATTCGAACATGCGGACGCTCGAATCGTCCAGATAGTGCTCGAAGATGACGGGGCACGACTTCTCGACGTCCAGTCCACGACGGGCTGCTTCCTTCGCCCACTCGTCAGAATATCCGTTGCCGTCGAAACGCACGGGTTTGCAGGTCTTGATGTCCTCACGCAGCACCTCGACGATGGCGTGGAACTTAGCAGTATGTCCCGTGCCCTGCGTGTATTCAGGACGCAGTGCAAACTCGGCAATCTTCTGGTCTACGCGTATCTTGAACGATGCGAGTGCCTCGGCCATAGCAGCATTCAGGGCAATCATCGCCGAAGCACAGTTGACGCTGGAGCCTGGTGCACGGAATTCGAACCTGTTACCCGTGAAGGCAAAGGGGCTGGTGCGGTTGCGGTCGGTATTGTCGATGATGAGGTCAGGAATCTGCGGTATATCAATCTGCATGTTTTTCTTACCTCTTACCTCTGACGTCTCACCTCTTTCTATCTTGTCCAACAGCTCCGTCAGCTGCGTACCCAGGAACGACGATATGATGGCTGGCGGTGCCTCGTTGCCACCCAAACGGTGGGCATTCGTGGCACTCATAATCGATGCCTTCAGCAGTCCGTTGTGCTTGTATACGGCCATCAGCGTCTCGACAATGAAGGTCACGAAACGCAGCGTCTCGTTGGCCGTAGCCTCCGGATTCGACGCGTCCGTTTTGCCTGGTGCATGCAACAAGATGCCCGTATCTGTCGACAGGCTCCAGTTGTTGTGCTTACCGCTTCCGTTGATGCCGTCGAAGGGTTTTTCGTGCAGCAGCACGCGGAAACCGTGGTTGCGGGCCACCTTCTTCATCAGCGACATCAGCAGCATGTTATGGTCGACGGCCAGGTTGCACTCCTCGAAGATGGGGGCCAGCTCAAACTGGTTCGGAGCCACCTCGTTATGGCGTGTCTTACAGGGAATGGCCAGTTCCAGGGCCTGAATCTCCAAGTCCTTCATGAAGGCCTGCACGCGGTCGGGAATGGTACCGAAGTAGTGGTCGTCCATCTGCTGGTTCTTGGCACTCTCGTGGCCCATCAGCGTGCGACCCGTCATCAGCAGATCAGGACGTGCCGAGTAGAGCCCTTCGTCCACCAAGAAGTATTCCTGTTCCCAGCCCAGGTTCACCTGTACCTTTGTCACGTCGTCGTAGAAATATTGACAAACATCCTTGGCGGCTTTACCCACCGCGTGCAATGCACGGAGTAGGGGAGCCTTATAGTCCAAAGCTTCGCCCGTATAGGCAATGAATATGGTGGGGATACACAGCGTGTCGTCAATGATGAACACCGGACTCGTCGGGTCCCAGGCCGAATAGCCGCGGGCTTCGAAGGTATTACGGATACCGCCATTGGGGAACGACGAGGCGTCAGGCTCTTGCTGTACCAGCAGCTTGCCCGAGAACTTCTCGATCATGCCGCCCTTGCCGTCGTGCTCCACGAAGGCGTCGTGCTTCTCGGCAGTGCCCTCGGTCAGCGGCTGGAACCAGTGTGTATAGTGTGTCACGCCCAGCTCCATGGCCCATTTCTTCATGCCGCCGGCCACAGCATCGGCAATGCTTCTATCCAGGCTGGCACCGTTGTCCATCACGTCCACCATCTGCTCGTACACGTCCTTGGGCAGATAACGATACATCTTCTCCTTGTTGAAGACGTATTTGCCAAAATACTCAGAGGGGCGCTCGCTGGGTGTATTCACCTCGACGGCTTTCTTTTTGAAGGCCTCTGCTACTACCTGAAATCTTAAATCGTTTGCCATATTTGTGTTTGAAGTTTGCTGTTTTTACCTTTTTACCTTTTTACTTTTACTTTTTACCTTTCATCGATGAATCGCTTCGTGATGTCATCGTATGCTTCTATTCTTCTGTCGCGCAGGAACGGCCACCAGCGGCGCACCTGTTCCGAGCGCTGCATGTCTACCTCCACGATGGCCTCTACCTCTTGGTCTGTAGGAGCCTCATACAGCAGTTCGCCCTGTGGCCCCGCCACGAACGATGTTCCCCAAAATATTTGAGAATCAGAAATGTCATTTCTCATTTCTTCATTTCCATTTCTAATTTCTAATTTCTCATTACTCATTTCGCGTCCTACGCGATTAACGGTTATGACCGGCAGTCCGTTGGCCACAGCATGTCCGCGTTGCACCGTCTGCCAAGCCATGCGCTGGCGCTGTTGCTCGTCGGGTGTATCGTTGGGGTCGTAGCCAATGGCGGTGGGGTAGATGAGCAGCTCGGCTCCGGCCAGCGCCATCAGTCGTGCTGCCTCGGGGTACCACTGGTCCCAGCATACCAACACGCCCAGACGTCCCACGCTGGTGTCGATGGGTTCAAAGCCCAGGTCGCCAGGCGTGAAGTAGAACTTCTCGTAATAGCCCGGATCGTCGGGGATGTGCATCTTACGATACTTGCCGGCTATCGTGCCGTCCTTCTCTAGCACCACGGCGGTGTTGTGGTACAATCCCGTTGCGCGACGCTCGAACAGCGAGGTCACTATCACCACCTGCAGCTCTTTGGCCAGCTGTCCGAAGTACTCCGTCGAAGGACCTGGTATGGGTTCTGCCTGGTCGAACACGCCGACATCCTCCGTCTGACAGAAGTACAGACCGTTGTGCAGTTCCTGCAACACCACGAGCTCAGCGCCCTCGCCAGCCACCTTACGAATCTTCTCCGCCAGCCGCTTTTTGTTGTCTTCGCGGTCAGCCGTATTGTGCTGTTGAATGATACCTATTTTCATAATGGGTGCAAATAATGGGTGCAAAATTACAAAATAATTATTAATAATAAACGATAATTACCAACTTTTTCCTATCTTTGCAGCGAAAATCAACGAAACGACGCATGACCAGACGACTATTGTTTCTTTTGTTCGCCTTGGCGGCGCTGTCCATCAGCGCACAGACGGAAATCGGCAGTCAGCCACTGTCCGGACAGGGCGTCGACACCCAAAAGACGAACATAGGCCATCAGCTGCAGGCCGATTCCATGCGCTTTCATACCGACATGATGCAGCCGTACATCGCAGCACCCACCAATCCCTCCGTGCAGAGCTATACCAACCTCACAAAACAGGGTGGAGTAGGCATTCCCCTGTGGAAAGGCGCCTACGTAGGCTTTTCCGGCATGACCGACCATAAGCCCGGCCTCATGACCACCGAGATGGGTTCCGCCACGTTCTACCAGCAGTTAGGTCGTTGGCAGTTCACCGTCTCCGGCATGGCCAACAAATACTGGATGCCCTGGCAGCGGTCGCTGTTTTCGCAGTATGGCGTCGGAGGCACCGTGGCCTATATGCTCAGCGATGCCGTGTCGCTGCATGCCTTCGGCTATTACTATGCCAACCAGATGCTGGTAGGTCCCGCCATGCAGTCCTACATGAATTCCACGACCTACGGAGGCTATGCCGACATCCGTTTCAGCAACACCTTCGGAGCCAATCTCGGAGCCAAGCGCTATGTCGACCCCATGACGGGCCAGTGGACCACCGTGCCCATCGTCAATCCCTATATCAAAATCGGTGGCGGCAAACTCGAAATTCCCCTGGGCGACCTCCTCAAGCATTTCGTCTGGGACCGCAACGACCGCTCCCGCCAGCAACAATGGCTCGACCGCAACGACATGAACAACCGCCTCAACAACCTCAACAACGGTTTTGCTCCCTCGTCGCGTCCCGTCGTTCCGCCTCCTGCACCCGTCCGTCCCCCCAAACCTCGATAAAACAAATCCGAGCAACTCACCATTGCCTGGATTCTTTCTTAGAACGGGCCGAAGCCCATGCAGCTCGTCGTTCCCAGTGCGGTTAAATAATCTTAGACATAACTTAAATTGGTTTTAGAAATTTTGAATATAAGCCTCGTCCTTCAGTCGTTTTCCTTGGTCTTAGAAAGGTGCTCAGCGTCTGGAAAATTCGCGACTTTTCCGTCGGTGTTGCATCTTTGATGCAAAGGTGCGAAACATTTTTTAATTATGCAAGAAAAAACACAATTATTTTACGATTTTTTTCGTTTCTGACGCATTTCCTTTCCGTAAGACTGGTTTTCCCGTTTTCAGCCTCAGAAATCGCGACAAGGCATTTCTGATGCTCAGAAAACGCACCGCGCCGCGCGCCAGGCGTAATTTTAACCAGAGAGAGACGCCACATCTCTCTATGATTATAGGTAGGCAGGTCGAACAGGCAAAAAACACGAAGTTATTCACTTATTCAGTTATTCACTTTGGACATTAGTATTTTGAGTTTTTCTTATAATATATTTAATACAAAATTGTAATACATCCAATATCTCCCCTCCGTTCACCCCATGGGGACTATCTGAAAAACCTTAATGTCCAAAGTGAATAACTGAATAAGTGAAATAAAGCCATGTCGCATGAGCTTTATTGAATGCAAAAAATATCGACAACGTCAATATGTCGACTTAAATAGTTATTTTCGACTGATACTTTAATAGTACTGCATGGTGCAGCAATGGAGTGAGCCGTGCTGGCGGATGACGGGACGGCAGTCGATGCCGACGATGTCGCGGTCGGGGAATGCCTGGCCGATGATGCGCATGGCCTCGGCGTCGAGGTCGGGCTGGTTGTAGGTGGGAACGAGAACGGCTCCGTTGATGACGAGGTAGTTGGCGTAGGTGGCTGGCAGGCGCTGGCCTTCGTCGTAGATGGGGCGGGGGAGCGGCAGGCGGAGCAGTCGGTAGGGGCGCCCGTCGATGGTGCGCAGCGTCTGGAGCTCTTTTTCCATTTCGAGGAGGTCGGGATGCTGGTCGTCGGCCCCTATATATAATAAGGTGTCGTCGGGACAGATGCGCACGAGGGTGTCGATATGTCCGTCGGTGTCGTCGCCGATGAGTGATCCGTGGTGTAGCCAGACGATGCGCTCGGCGCCGAGCCACTGCTTGAGTCGGTCTTCTATTTCCTGTTGGGTGAGTGGCTGGTTGCGATGGGGTGCGAGCAGACAGCAGGCGGTGGTGAAGATGGTGCCGCGTCCGTCGCTTTCGATGGAGCCGCCCTCGAGCACGAAGTCCAAATGGTCTTCGTATTCGCCCTTCACCAGTCCTTGGTCGTAGAGGTGGCGGTTGATCTGGTTGTCGAGCGCTGCCTCGAATTTTTCGCCCCAGCCGTTGAAGCAGAAGTCGAGGAGGAGTTTAGAGGTGAGTGGTGAGTGGTGAGAGGTGAGTTCGACGGTGATGAAGCCGTGGTCGCGGGCCCAGGTGTCGTTGGTAGTAAGAGGTAAGAGGTGGGCGGTGAGAGGTGAGAGACGAGGGATGAGTTCGTCGGGGGCGACGACGATGAGGTCTTCGCGCTTGAGTATTTCGCGGGCGATGGTTTCGTAAACGGCGGTGATTTCGGGCAGGATGGGTGCCCAGTCGGTGGCTTCGTGGGGCCACGTGAGCTGAATGCTGCTTTGCTGTTCCCACTCTGCAGGCATGCGTCTGATTCTTTCTTTCATATGTCTCTTTGTCGATTTGCCGACAAAGGTAATGAAAATCGAGCGAAATACAAAGAAAAATCCTTTTTCTTTTTTTTCAAAAAAAGATTTATTTCTTTTTGTATTCTGCTAAAAAAATCGTATCTTTGCAAGGTGAAAATATATGTAAATGTTAATATGATGAAAATACGCAAATTTTTTGCTTTAGCGTTGTCAATGGGCATTGTTGCCACTGCAACGGCACAGCAGCAGGAGCAGTTCAGCATTGTCACGCTGAATGTAGACGGGCTGCCACAGAAGATATGGTTTGCCAACGTGAACGCCGAGGGTCCCGGCAGTGCAGGGAGCGTCCGCATCGGAAAGTATCTGCTGAAGAAGGACTACGACCTGATTTTCGTGCAGGAAGACTTCAACTACCACGAAGAGCTGACGATACTGCTGGAGGATGACTACCGGTTTGACACGTGGAGTGGCGATGTGGGCGTGGACGGTCATAAGATTGACCTCCTGCACTTGCAGAACCACCGATTCGAGTGTGACGGACTGGGTGCTTTCTGGAAGAACACCATCAGTGTGACGGACACAGAGCGCACGGCATGGGAGAAGTCGTTCGGTAAGTTCAGCCATGCCGCCGACGAGATGGTGACCAAGGGCTACCGCCGCTATGACGTGACGCTGCCCGGCGGCACGCTGCTGACGGTGTATAACATGCACATGGATGCCAGCAGCGAGATAGACGAGATAGAGGGCAAGGACGGTCCCGACCGTGAGGCCCGCCTGTCGGAATGGATGCAGTTGAAGGACGACATCCTGACGCGTCTGGGCAGTCACCCCATCCTTGTGGTGGGCGACCTGAACAGCTACTACAGCCGCGACCAGATCAAGGCGCAGTTTGTTGACGCCATTGAGAGCACGGGCCGTGGAACGGTCAGGGACGTGTGGGTGGAGCTGGAGAAGAACGGCGAGTACCCTGCACCGGTTGACGGCGTCGTCAGCACGGACGACCCTGCCAACATTCTGGACGGCGAGACGCTCGACAAAATCATCTACATCAATCCCACCACGGGCACGAAGATCCAGGCGGTGAGCTTCAGTCTCGACCAGGAGGGCTACAAGCACGAAGGCAAGATGCTGGGCGACCACTACCCGCTGGCAGCGACCTTCACCGTAGGCGACCGCAAGGAAACCGGCATAGAGACAGTTCAAAGTTCAAAGCTCAATGTTCAAAGTTATTACAACCTGAACGGCCAGCGCGTCGGACAGCCTGTCAAGGGCGTGAATATCGAAGTGGACGGCAAGAACATCCGTAAACGTATCATCCAATAAAGCCGCAAGAGTCATGAAAAAGAATATACTTACTTGGCTGGCATTCGTCGCCGCAACAGTGACGGCCAGCGCACAGGATATCAGCTACAAGATTACCTACGACAACGACACGACCATCAAGACCAAGGTGGGCGGAATTGCGCTGTCGTCGCGCGAGGTGCGCCGCATCATCTACGAATACCCGTCGAAGGATGTCGACGGCAAGGAGGTCACCATCAGTGCGGTGATGATGGTTCCCAAGAACATCATCGACGGCACGCCCTGCGACGGCATCATGCTGTTTAACCGTGCCACCCTGAGCACGCCTGACGATTGCCCCACAACGGGTAACAACGAACTGCTGAACGGGTTGATAGCCAATCCGCTGAAGCCTAACTACATTCTGGTGATGAGCGACTTCATCGGCTACGGCGCATCCATCGACCACACGTCGTTCTACCACAGCGGCGACGTGAATGCCCGTAACTCGCTCGACGGACTGTTGGCAGCACGCCAGATACTCAGTGACCAGCAGTTGCCACAGGGCAAGTATCTGTTTAACCTGGGATACTCGCAGGGCGGCTCGGAAAGTCTCTATGCGGCCCGGTTGCGCGACATGGAGTACAAGGATAAAGGCGTGACATTCACCAAGACCTTTGCCGGCGGTGGTCCTACCGACTATGTGGTGGCCTATAAGGAGTATGTGAAGAAGGACTGGTGTGAGGACTGCAAGGACGTCGTCATGATGATGATTTCGTGTGTGGAGAACTGCCACCTGAACATCGATTACAAAGACCTGTTCAAAGAGCCGCTGGCATCGGGAGCCAAGGAGTATGTGAAGACGAAGAAGAAGTCGACACTCAGCGACTACGGCGTCAGCATGGAGGACTCGCTGCACAACCTCATACAGCCTGCCTATATGGACCTGAACAGCGACGAGGCGAAGGCTTTCATGGATGCTTTGGAGAAGATTAACCTGATGAACGGTTGGGAGCCCGACCCCACGCAGAACTACTTCATCGCCCACAGCCGTCACGACAACTATGTTCCCGTGCAGTGCGTTCGCGCCATCATTCCCTGGATGAAGAAAAGGGGTTTCAAACAGAGCATCGTTCCGGGCAAGACCAATTTGCAGACCAATATGCTGATGTTCAAGCTGGACCATACGAAGGCTGCCATTGTGTGGTTGATACAAACCGTTGCCGCCATACAGTTCTGGCCCGTCGTGTACTATGAAGGCGAGCAGAACCGATACTATCATGATGTGGTGCACGACCTGAACCTGATGAAGGTCATTAAGTACCTGGAAAGCTGGGGCATCGACCTGCGCAAGATGATTCAGCAGTCGTCGAACGCACCAGCGATAGAAGCCGCCTTCGCCGAAGCCATCGCCAACGGTACGCTGGACCCCGAGGGCAGCGTGCGCCAGCTGCAGACATTGAGGAGAGCAGACTTCTTTGACGTTCTCAACCAGATTAGCGATGTGCTGGCCAAACTCGACCTGACGCTTGAGGACGTGTTCCAGATGCTCGACGATTCAGGCATCACCGTTGTTGACATTGCGGAGGCGTATGCGTATCTGACCACTCCGCCCAGTTCGGGAACGGAAGACGCGACACCGTCGATAGCCCCATTCACAGAAAGTACCGAGGCTCCCATCTATCTGCTGCGCCTCTACGAACAGACGCTGGCCAACTGGTTCCTGCTGGGCGGCATGGATGTGGAATATGAAAAGTGGGGCTGGTGATGATTGTAGAACTGCACAACGTGACAATAGGCCAGCAGATTCGCGGATTGTCGATGGCTGCGGGTGACGGTAAGCTGGTGAGCATCTCGGGTCAGAAAGGCTCGGGGAAGACGACGCTGCTGAGGACCATGCTGGGTTTTCTGCCCGTGGACGGTGGTCACATCAGCATCGACGGTGAGCTGCTGACACCGCGTTCGGCGCCCTATTTCCGCAAGCGGATGGCCTACGTGCCCCAGCAGCTGGTGGTGCCCGACGACTACCGCGAGGTGCCGACGGACTACCTGTCGCTGCTGAAACGTGCTGTGGATTCGGACAAGATGCTGCTGCTGGTGGACGAGCCGTCGGAGGCACTGAGTGCAGCGGAGAAGGACGAGGCGGACCGGCTGTTGCGCGAGGCTGCCCAGCGCGGAGCCATCGTGCTGGCGGTGAATGTAAGAAATGCTGATAACACGGTAGAACTATGAAGACGACGTATCTGATACTGGTGCTGGCCCTGGTGGCGTGGAAAGGCTATTACGCCTGGTTGCGCGGAAGGAATGCCTATCGCAAGGACGTGGAGCAATACCGTACGCTGCGCGAATACTTGCTGGGCAATGGTGCCACGGAGGCTGAAGCCCGCAGACCTTTCGTGAAGCGTGCCCTGCGCCGGGCTCTGCAGCCGCTGATGAAGCAGTGGCGATTGTGGGCTGGCGTGGTCGTCGTCGGTATTTTAATATGGATTATTTTTTAACTTAAAGCAATACACACAAAGAATATGATTCAAACTGTAGTAAAACGAGACGGACGCATCGTTGGTTTCAACGAGCAGAAGATTATGGCAGCCATCCGTAAGGCCATGATGCACACAGACAAAGGCGAGGACGAACGGCTGTTGAACCAGATTACCGACCATATTGCCCAACGCGGAGACACGCAGATGACCGTTGAGCAGATTCAGGACCTGGTGGAGATAGAACTGATGAAGTCGAGCCGCAAGGATGTGGCGCAGAAGTACATTGCCTACCGCAACCAGCGTTCGATAGCCCGTAAGGCCAAGACGCGCGACGTATTTTTGGACATTGTGAACATCAAGAACAACGACGTGACGCGCGAGAATGCCAATATGAATGCCGACACGCCTGCGGGCATGATGATGAAGTTTGCCTCGGAATCGACCAAGCCCTTCGTGGACGACTACCTGTTGTCGCCCGAGAGCCGCGACGCCGTGGAGCACAACTATCTGCACATTCACGACAAGGACTACTATCCGACGAAGTCGCTGACCTGTGTGCAGCATCCGTTGGACAACATCCTGAACTGCGGCTTCGTGGCCGGACACGGAGCGTCGCGCCCTGCGAAGCGCATTGAGACGGCATCGGTGCTGGCCTGTATCTCGATGGAGTGTTGCCAGAACGAGATGCACGGTGGACAGGCCATTCCGGCATTCGACTTCTATCTGGCACCCTATGTGCGCCTGACGTATATTGAGGAGTTGAAGGCTCTGGAAGAACTGTATGGTGAGGACTATTCGTCGCTGTATGAAGAGCCATTGATGGACTATCTGAAGCAGCCACTGGACGGACTGATGGGGCGCGAGCGTGCCCAGCAGCATGCCGTGAACAAGACCGTGGGCCGCGTACACCAGGCTATGGAGGCGTTCATCCACAACATGAACACCATCCATTCGCGTGGCGGTAACCAGGTGGTCTTTTCTTCTATTAATTATGGTACGGACACGAGCGCGGAGGGACGCTGCATCATGCGCGAGATACTGCTGTCGACCTACGAGGGTGTGGGCGACGGCGAGACAGCCATCTTCCCCATCCAGATCTGGAAGAAGAAGCGTGGCGTGAACTATCTGCCCGAGGACCGCAACTTCGACCTGTATCAGCTGGCCTGTAAGGTGACGGCCCGCAGGTTCTTCCCCAATTTCCTGAATCTGGACGCGACGTACAACCAGGATCCCGACTGGCGTGCCGACGATCCGAAGCGTTACATCCACGAGGTGGCTACGATGGGTTGCCGTACGCGTGTGTTCGAGAACCGTTTCGGACCGCGTACATCGATTGGTCGTGGCAATCTCTCTTTCTCGACTATCAATATCGTGAAGCTGGCTTTGGAGTGTATGGACGAGCCAGACCAGCAGCTGCGCATCGACAAGTTCTTTGCCAAGCTGGACAACATGCTGGAGGTGACCGCCAAGCAGTTGGACGACCGCTACCAGTTCCAGAAGACGGCCTACGCCAAGCAGTTCCCGCTGCTGATGAAGAGTCTGTGGATTGGTGCCGACAAGCTGGGACCCACGGAGACCATCGAGAGCGTGATTAATCAGGGTACGCTGGGTATCGGATTCATCGGACTGGCCGAGGCACTGGTGGCCCTCGTTGGCAAACATCACGGCGAGAGCGAGGAAGCCCAGGAGCTGGGACTGAAGATTGTGGGTTACATGCGTGAGCGGGTGAACGAGTTCTGCGAGCGCTACCACCATAACTACTCGGTATTGGCGACACCTGCCGAGGGACTGAGCGGAAAATTCACCAAGAAGGACCGTAAGGAGTTCGGTGTGATTCCCGGTGTGACGGACCGCGACTACTACACGAATTCGAACCACGTGCCCGTATATTATAAATGTAGCGCGCGCCATAAGGCCGAGGTGGAGGCGCCGTACCACGAGATGACACGTGGCGGACACATCTTCTACGTCGAGATAGACGGCGACGCCACACACAACCCGCAGGTCATTATGAGTGTGGTGGACATGATGGACCAGCTGAACATGGGTTACGGCTCGGTGAACCACAACCGCAACCGCTGTATGGACTGCGGCTACGAGAATGCCGCCGACCATCTGGAGAAGTGTCCGAAGTGCGGATCGACGAACATCGACCGTCTGCAGCGCATCACTGGTTATCTGGTAGGTACCACCGACCGCTGGAACTCGGGTAAGCTGGCTGAGCTGAACGACCGCGTGACGCACATCGACCACGGAGCGAAAGACTTGTTTGAATGATTCGTGTTTTGGACGTCATAGAGGATACGATGGTGGATGGGCCGGGGTTCCGGACATCCATCTATTGTGCCGGATGCCGCCATGCGTGCAAGGGATGTCATAACCCGCAGTCGTGGGACTTCAACGGGGGCAGGGAGATGACGACGCAGGAACTGATGAAGATTATCCTGGCCGACCCCTATGCCAACGTGACATTCTCGGGTGGCGATCCGATGTACCAATGCGACGGCTTTGCAGAACTGGCACGGGCCATCCATGCACAGACGAACAAGGACATCTGGTGCTTCACGGGATTCACCTACGAGACACTGATAACCCGTGCCCAGCGCGAACTGCTGTACGAGCTCGACGTGCTGGTGGACGGACCGTATATCGAGAGCCTGCGCGACCCGGACCTGCTGTTCCGAGGATCGAGCAACCAGCGCATCATCGACGTGCAGCAGACACTCTATGCGGGCGAGATAAAACTTTGGCAACCGGATGTTGATATTTAGGAGTTAAGGAGTTAAGAAGTTAAAGGAGTTAAGACATATGAGACAGGCTATGATATTGGCAGCGGGACTTGGAACCCGACTGAAACCCTTGACGGACACCATGCCCAAGGCGCTGGTGCCTGTGGGTGGCAGACCGCTGATAGACCTGAACATCCGCAAACTGCAGGCGCAGGGCTATGACCGCTTCGTAGTGAACATCCACCACTTCGCCCAGCAGATCGTGGACTATGTGGGCGAGCAGGACTATGCCCCGCTGGTGCACTTCAGCGACGAAACGGAGGCACTGCTCGAAACGGGTGGGGGACTGAAGAAGGCCGCACCGCTGTTTGTAGACGAAGAACCCGTGCTAATTCACAATGTCGACATACTCGACAATGTGGACTACGGCTGGTTTTCGCGCCAGTACCAGGCTGACGAGGATGCTGTGCTGCTGGTGAGCCGCAGGAAGACGAAGCGCTACTTGCTGTTCGACAATGCCATGCGGCTGATGGGCTGGAAGAACATAGAGACGGGGGAGGTGAAGTCGCCCTATGAGTACATCCGCCGTACGGTACTCTCGCAGCATGGCGAGCCGCTGAACATGTTTGCCTTCTCGGGCATCCACTCGTTCTCGCCGAGGCTGTTTTCGTTGATGGAGCGATTCCCTGACCGCTTCAGCATCATCGACTTCTACCTGTCGGTTTGTCACCGCTCGCACATCGTGGGGCTAGTGAAGGACGACCTGCAGGTGCTGGACGTAGGGAAACTGGACTCGCTGCACGATGCAGAGCAATTCTTAACGACAACGGGTATAACCGCTTAAACGGATTATTCACAAAAACTGGTTTAGATATGAAGAAAGTATGGATGTTATTTGCACTGTTTGTGTGCTCGGCTGTTAGCTTATCGGCCCAGCCGGCATTCAACGAGCGCCCCAAGTTGGTGGTGGGTATTGTGGTAGACCAGATGCGCTGGGACTACTTGTCGCGTTATTACGACAAGTTTGGCATCGACGGCTTCCGACGGATGCTGGATCATGGCTACTCGTACAACAACTGCCAAATTAACTATCTGCCTACGGTAACAGCTATCGGCCATGCATCGGTATATACGGGAACTACACCCGCTTTTCATGGCATTTGCGGCAACAATTTCTCAATTGACGGACGAGGCGTCTACTGCTGTACGGACACGACGGTGATGCCTGTGGGTTCGGATAACAAGAAAGATGGCCAGATGTCGCCTGTCAATCTGCTGTCGACGACAATTGGCGACCAGCTGCGACTGCACACTGATTTCCGTTCGAAGGTCATTGGTGTGTCGTATAAGGACCGTGCCGCCATTCTGCCTGCTGGTCGTTCGGCGAATGCAGCCTATTGGCTCGACAGGAAGAACCGCCAATTTATCAGCAGCACCTACTACATGCAGGAGTTGCCCCAGTGGGCTAAGGACTATAACAAGGTGCTGGTGAAGAATGAGGAGTTCAAGAAGGTTGGCGAGGATGTCGGCCTGTATCCGCTGACGGGTCATATCACCGTAGATATGGCTATTGCTGCACTGGACGGCGAACAGTTGGGGCAGGGTAGCGTGACAGATATGCTCTGCGTCAGTTTCTCGCAGACCGATGTCATCGGACACCGTTGGGCCACACGCGGCGAACATACCGACGAGGCCTATCTGGAGTTGGATAAGGACCTATCGCGACTGTTCCAGGCATTGGACGAAAAGGTGGGCAAGGGAAACTACGTGGCTTTCCTGACGGCCGATCATGCCGGAGCACACAATAGCACCTTTATGCAGGAACACAAGTTGAGTGCTGGCAAATGGCTGTCGCAGGACTTACGGAAAGAGCTGGAACAGTATGTAGCCCAGCAGTTGGAAAACAAACAGCCCGTCGTGGAGGCTATTCGTGATTACCGTTTCTTCCTCGACCACCGGGCCATTGCAGCACAGGGGCTGGACCTGCAGCGCGTCAAGGATGTGGTGATGGATTATCTGCGCCAATATCCGAACATATCGTTTGTGGTCGATTACGAAAAGGCGGCCTATGCACCAGTGCCTCAATTCCTGCGCGAAAGAATCCTGATGGGCTATAATTTCCACCGTTCGGGCGATATCATCGTCTGTGTGGATCCTGGATATTATGAGTTCGGTTCGTGGTCGTCGCCCGTGGGAACAACACATGGTGAGTGGAATCCTTACGATGCACATATTCCTCTGTTGTTTTACGGCTGGCAGATACCACATGGTGAAAATGCGGCGGAAGTGTATATTACAGATATCGCCACAACGGTATGTAATTTGCTTCATATACAGCAGCCAAACGCCAGTATTGGCAGGAATTTGACGTTTAAATGAGGTGGTTAGAAAACTTTTCCACAATAATTCGCTGATATATTGAGATTTATTTCATACCTTTGCAAACAAAACAAACATAATACAAACTAAATTTAAGGCTTAAGGTATGAATATTGGCAAGCACATTCAAGAAATTCTAAGGAAACAGGGTAAGTCGGCAGCATGGTTAGCCACACAGATTCCCTGTGAGCGTACGAACGTTTATAACATTTTCAAACGTAAGAGTTTGGACGTACGCCTGCTGATGAGAATCAGTGTCATTCTAGGCTACGACTTCTTCAAGGAATTATCCGAGGAAGCGTTTCCTAAGACCAAATAATTTAAGCCGCTGTCTTTTTAGGCAGCGGCTTTTATTTTCTTTGCCCTTTTTTTGCACTTTTTCCATAAATATGCTATTTCTTTGCAAAAAAATGATTACCTTTGCACTCAAATTGAATTCAATATAATATTATTAAAAACTATTTATGAACTTTACTTTGTTAATTACCGTCATATTGACGGCACTAACATTGGTGGTTGCGGCATACGTAGTAGCCAAGCTGATAGGTCCCCGGTCCTATGCGAAGGTGAAAGGTGAGCCGTATGAGAGTGGTATCCCCACGCGAGGCAGCTCGTGGTTGCCGATGTCGGTGGGATTCTACCTCTTCGCCATCTTGTTCCTCATGTTCGATATAGAAACGGTGTTTCTGTATCCATGGGCAGTGGTAGTGAAGGAGTTCGGCGCGATGGCTCTGCTTAGCATCGGCTTCTTCCTGGTAGTTCTGGTATTAGGCTTGGCATATGCCTGGCGGAAAGGAGACTTGGAATGGAAGTAAGAAAGCCGCACATCAAGAGTATTCCCTACGAGGAGTGGAACGACAACTCATCGTTGGAGAAGATTGTTGACGAACTCCATGAGGGGGGTGTCAATGTGGTTACGGGCTCGCTCGACCAGTTGATTAACTGGGGACGAAGCAATTCACTCTGGTCACTCACCTTTGCCACAAGTTGCTGTGGTATTGAGTTCATGGCCTGCGGTTGTGCCCGTTATGACTTTGCTCGCTTTGGTTTCGAGGTTACTCGTAACTCTCCACGTCAGGCTGACCTGATCATGTGCGCGGGTACCATCACCCACAAGATGGCTCCCGCACTGAAGCGTCTGTACGACGAGATGGCCGAGCCGAAGTATGTGATTGCTGTTGGTGGCTGTGCCATCAGTGGTGGTCCGTTCAAGTCGAGCTACCATGTTGTGAAGGGTATCGAGGAGATCGTACCCGTAGATGTGTTCATTCCTGGTTGTCCTCCACGTCCGGAGGCTATCATGTATGGCATGATGCAGTTGCAGCGTAAGGTGAAGATCGAGAAGTTCTTCGGTGGTGCCAACCACAAGCAGACCGCTGAGGAGAAGGCTCTGGGTGTATCGAACGAGGAGCTGACATTCCGCCAGAAGCACAACGACCATCGCCGTGAGCCTATGGTTATCACCGATGTGCCCCAGGAATTTGTTGAAGAAATGAAGGCTGCTCAGGCAGAAGCTAAAGTAGAGGAGGAGAAGGCATGAAGTTAGAATTCCTTTCATTTGATTTTGACAAGTTTGCACAGGAGATGCAGAACTTGAAGGACAAGAAGGGTTTCGACTATCTTGTTACTATCGTAGGCGAGGACTTCGGAGAAGAAGGTCTTGGCTGTGTATATATCCTCGAGAATACGCAGACCCACGAGCGTTGCAGCGTGAAGATGATTGCCAAGAGCCAGGTTTGTGGCGACGGCATGTCGTCGAACGCCACCAGTGCTATGGAGGGTGAGATGGTTGCTTATCTGCCTACCGTCAGCAACATCTGGCGTGTTGCCGATCTGCTGGAGCGTGAGGTGTATGACTTCTATGGTATCGTATTCCTGGGTCATCCCGATATGCGTCGTTTGTTCCTGCGTAGCGATTTCAAGGGCTATCCCTTCCGCAAGAACTGGGAGTTCAACGACAAGTACACGCTGGAAGACGATGTAGAGCCCGACTATGGTCTGGAGTTCTATCTCGACAAGGACGGCAATCTGCAGTCGAAGCAGAATAAGTTGTTCACCAGCGACGACTATGTAATCAATATTGGTCCGCAGCACCCTGCAACTCACGGTGTGCTCCGTTTGCAGACGGTGCTGGACGGTGAGACCGTGAAGCGCATCTATCCGCACCTGGGCTATATCCATCGTGCTATCGAGAAGATGTGGGAGGGTATGACTTATCCTCAGACACTTGCTTTAACCGATCGTCTTAACTATCTGGGAGCCATGCAGCATCGCCACGCGTTGGTTGGTGTGATTGAGGAAGCTCTGGAGGTGGAATTGACCGACCGCATCAAGTACATCCGCACTATTATGGATGAGCTGCAGCGTCTCGACTCTCACCTGCTTTACACCTCGTGTGTAGCTCAGGACCTGGGTGCTCTCACTGGTATGCTTTATGGTATGCGCGATCGTGAGCACGTGCTGAACTGCATGGAGGAGACTACGGGTGGACGTCTGATTCAGAACTACTACCGCATTGGTGGTCTGCAGGACGATATCGATCCGAACTTCGTCAAGAACTGTAAGGATTTGGTTAAGTATCTACGTCCTACCATTCAGGAGTATATGGATATCTTCGGAGATAACATCATCACCCACAACCGCTTGGAGAATTGTGGCCCGATGTCACTCGAGGATTGTATCAGCTACGCTGTGACTGGTCCTGCCGGACGTGCTTCGGGTTGGAAGAACGATGTTCGTAAAAACCACCCGTACGACATGTACGACAAGGTAGAGTGGGAGCAGTGCACATTGTCAGGCTGTGACTCAATGGATCGCTACCTGGTACACATCAATGAGATGTACCAGAGCCTGAACATCATCGAACAGCTCATCGACAACATCCCTGAGGGTGACTTCTATGTGAAGCAGAAGCCCATCATCAAGTGCCCGGAGGGACAGTGGTACTACTCTGTTGAGGGTGTGGCTGGTGAGTTTGGTGTATATCTCGACTCTCGTGGCGACAAGAGCCCATACCGCATGAAGATGCGTCCGATGGGCCTCTCTCTGGTAGGTGCCTTCGACCCGATGCTTCGTGGTCAGAAGATTGCCGACCTGATTGCTACCTGTGCTGCTATTGACGTTGTAATTCCTGATATCGACCGTTAGTTGAAAAGTAAAAAGGTAAAAAAGTAAAAAGATAAAAATATGTTCGACTTTTCTATCATAACACAATGGTTCGACCAGTTGCTCAGGATTACAATCGGATGTCCTGACTGGTTAGCGATATTGATTGAGTGCGTGCTTGTTGGTGTTGGTATCCTCGTAGGATATGCCCTCATCGCCATCGTACTGATATTCATGGAGCGTAAGGTCTGTGCCTACTTCCAGTGCCGTCTGGGCCCGATGCGAGTAGGTTACTGGGGATTGCTGCAGGTGTTTGCCGACGTGCTGAAGATGCTCATCAAGGAGATCTTCATCGTCGACCGTGCCGACAAGCTGCTCTATCTCGTGGCTCCTCTCTTGGTGATTATCGGCTCTGTGGGTGCCTTCTCGTTCCTGCCTTGGAACAATGGTGCTACGGTGCTCGACTTCAACGTAGGTGTGTTCCTGCTCACTGCCATCTCGTCGATTGGCGTGATAGGTATCTTCCTCGCAGGTTGGGGTTCTAATAATAAGTATTCTGTCGTATCGGCCATGCGTGGCGCCGTGCAGATGATTTCTTACGAGATGTCACTCTGTCTCTGCTTGATTACTGCTGTAATCCTTACAGGTACTATGCAGATGAGTGGTATCGTAGAGGCTCAGACAGGTCCTTGGAAGTGGCTCATTTTCCAGGGTCATATCCCTGCCATCATCGCCTTCTTCGTATTCCTCATTGCAGGTAATGCGGAGGCCAATCGTGGTCCGTTCGATATGGCAGAGGCTGAGAGTGAGTTGACAGCTGGACACCATACAGAGTATTCTGGCATGGGCTTCGGATTCTTCTACCTCGCCGAGTTCCTCAATCTCTTTATCATCGCAGGTATCGCTGCTACCGTGTTCCTCGGTGGTTGGGCTCCTATAAACATCGGCATTGAGGCTTTCGACGCTGTGATGAACTACATCCCCGGCATCGTATGGTTTATGGGTAAGGCCTTCTTCCTGGTATGGATTCTGATGTGGATTAAGTGGACGTTCCCCCGTCTGCGTATCGACCAGATTCTGAAGCTAGAGTGGAAGTACCTGATGCCGCTGGCACTAATCAACCTGGTCATTATGACAGTTGTTGTGGCCCTTGGCCTATATATTAAATAAGGTGTACTAGTCAGACTAGTAAAACTAGAAATACTAGAATATGGAAGATAACAAAACATATTTCGGAGAAATCGGGCATGGCTTGAAGACTTTGGCTACCGGTATGAAGACCTCTTGGAAGGAATACTTCAAGGACTTCTTTACCAACAAGTCAACGGAGCAGTATCCCGAGAACCGCAAGACGACGCTTCACGTGGCCGCACGTCACCGTGGTCGCTTGGTATTCAAGCGCAACGAGGATGGCAGTTACAAGTGCACGGCTTGCACACTATGCGAAAAGTCTTGCCCCAATGGCACTATCAAGATTACTAGCCACATGGCCGAGGATCCTGAGACAGGCAAGAAGAAGAAGGTGCTTGACGATTATTTGTACGACCTTGGCGACTGCATGTTCTGCCAGCTTTGTACTAACGCCTGCAACTTCGACGCCATCGAGTTTACGAATGATTTCGAGAACGCCGTGTTCGACCGCTCGAAGCTGGTACTCCACCTCGATAAGGAAGTCTATCAGGGTGGTTCACTGCCCAACCTTCTTGAAGGCGGTGCTGCGTGGGAAGTCGGAAAGTTTAACACTAAAACGAAGTAACGCAATATGGGCAATACAATTATGTTTATCATTCTCGCGGTGTTCATTATCGGCTCAGCGCTGATGTGTGTCACCACGACGAAGATTATGCGAGCCGCAACATTCATGTTGTTCGTGCTCTTTGGTGTGGCAGGCATCTATTTCCTGCTCGACTACACCTATCTGGGCGCCGCTCAGATCTCCGTATATGCCGGTGGCGTTACGATGATCTATGTGTTTGCCATCCAACTCGTGAGCAAGCGTACCCTTCAGGGTCTGGAGGAACGTGTGAAGTCCAGTAAGATGATTGCTGGTGGTCTGGCAGCCTTTGCCGGACTGGTGGTAGTCTGTCTGATTCTGCTGAAGACTGGCTTCTACACTCAGGAGATTGCCAACGTAGAGCTTCCGATGAAGGAAATCGGAAAAGCCCTTGTTGGTGCCGACAAGTATCAGTATGTTCTGCCTTTCGAGTTGATCTCGGTATTCCTGCTGGCATGTATCATCGGAGGCTTAGTAGTAGCAAGAAAGGAGGATAAGGCATGATACCTATTGAGTGTTATTTCGCGCTTAGCGCCCTGTTGTTCTTTATCGGTGTCTATGGTTTCGTCACACGTCGCAACCTGATTGCCATGCTCATCTCTGTGGAGCTGGTGTTGAACGCCGTCGACATTAACTTTGCCGCCATCAACCGTCTGCTTTATCCCAACGGCATGGAGGGCATGTTTATGACGCTCTTTGTGATTGGTGTCGCTGCTGCCGAGTCGGCTGTAGCCATCGCTATTATCATCAATGTCTATCGCAACTTCCGTAGCGACAGCGTTGACAGTATTAAGAACATGAAATGGTAATTCACTATGGAAACAATTTATAGTTATTCATTCCTGATTCTGCTGCTGCCTGCGCTTTCCTTCGTGATTCTTGCGCTGGCTGGCATGAAGATGTCGCACAAGACCGCAGGTCTGATTGGTACGACATCGCTGGGACTGGTGACAGTACTGTCGTATGTGACTGCATTCGCCTATTTCGGTGGCGGTCGTCTGGCTGACGGTACGTTTGCTACCTTGGTTCCTTATAACTTCACCTGGCTGCCCCTGGGTAATCTCCACTTCGATATGGGTATCTTGCTTGATCCCATTTCGGTGATGATGCTCATCGTCATCAGCACGGTATCGTTCATGGTTCATATTTATTCATTCGGCTATATGCACGGCGAGAAGGGCTTCCAGCGCTACTATGCGTTCCTGAGCCTCTTCACCATGTCGATGCTGGGTCTGGTACTGGCCACCAACATCTTCCAGATGTACACCTTCTGGGAACTCGTGGGTGTCAGCTCATACCTGCTCATCGGATTCTACTATCCGTTGAAGCCCGCCATTGCAGCTTCGAAGAAAGCCTTCATCGTGACGCGCTTTGCCGATATGTTCTTCCTGATTGGTATCCTGCTCTTTGGTTACTATACTGATTCGTTCAGCTTCTCGTTTGCAGGTAATATCGTGATGGGCGAGGGCACTACTCCGTTCATCACTGGCAGTGCTGCCAAGGCTCTGGCTGCTGGTGGCTTCATCCTGCCTACCGCACTGGTGCTGATGTTCATTGGTGGTGCTGGTAAGAGTGCGATGTTCCCGTTACACATCTGGCTGCCCGATGCCATGGAGGGTCCGACGCCTGTCAGTGCACTTATCCATGCTGCTACGATGGTGGTAGCTGGTGTATTCCAAATTGCGCGTATGTTCCCCCTCTGGGTAGAATATGCTCAGCCTCAGATGTCGATTGTGGTTTGGGTGGGTGTCTTCACCGCTTTCTATGCTGCTGCTGTGGCATGTGCCCAGAGCGACATCAAGCGTGTGCTGGCCTTCTCGACCATCTCGCAGATTGCCTTCATGATGGTGGCTCTCGGCGTTTCGCTGCCTGGTCATCATGGTGTGCTCGATAATCATCAGCAGCTGGGCTTCATGGCTGGTATGTTCCACCTCTTTACGCATGCTATGTTCAAGGCTTGCTTGTTCCTCGGTGCTGGTTGTATCATCCACGCTGTCCACTCTAACGAGATGGCTATGATGGGTGGTCTGCGAAAGTATATGCCGATTACGAACATCACGTTCCTCATTTCGTGCTTCGCCATCGCAGGTATTCCTTTCTTCTCGGGCTTCAGTTCGAAGGATGAGATTATTACCGCCTGCTTCGCCTACAGTCCTGTAGTGGGATGGATTATGACGGGTATTGCTGCTATGACTGCCTTCTACATGTTCCGCTTGTACTATGGTATTTTCTGGGGAACAGAAAATCGCGAGGCTCACGAGCACCATACTCCTCACGAGGCTCCCGCAACGATGACTGTTCCTCTGATTGTGCTCTGTGTGATTACCATGGGTGTGGGTATCTACTCAACCATTGCAGGTTTTGCAGGGTGGGGTGGTAGCTTTGGCCAGTTTGTCAGCGCTGAAGGTACCAACTATACCATCCACTTCGATACGCAGATTGCTGCTACCTCTACGATTATTGCCATCCTGAGCATCTGTCTCGCCACCTATATTTATAAGGGTGAGAGCCAGCCTATTGCCGACCGTCTGTACAAGCAGTTCCCGCGTCTGCACCAGGCTGCTTACAAGCGTTTCTATCAGGACGAGATCTGGCAGTATGTCACCCATCGCATCATCTTCCGCTGCATCTCCAAGCCTATTGCCTGGTTCGACCGTCACGTTGTTGATGGCACCTTTAACTTCCTGGCATGGGGTGCCAACGAGGCCGGCGAGTCAATGCGTCCCTGGCAGAGTGGCGATGTGCGCCAGTATGCCGTGTGGTTCCTTACGGGAAGTGTGGCTTTGACGCTCATATTGCTCGCAATTTAATCGTGATAACGAAATAACGTAATAACTTCATAACGAAATATCGAAAATGAGTATATTAACATTATTCGTAGTAATCCCCGCCCTGATGCTCGTCGGCCTTTGGCTGGCCAAGAGTCTGAATCAGGTGCGTGGTGTGATGGTGGCAGGTTCTTCGTGTCTGCTGGCCCTGTCCGTATGGCTGACCATCTATTTTGTGCAGCAGCGTGCAGCAGGTAACACTGACGTGATGCTGTTAACCTATAGCACGCCTTGGTTCAAGCCGCTTAATATTGCCTACTCGGTGGGTGTCGACGGTATCTCCGTAGTGATGCTGCTCCTGTCGAGCATCATCGTCTTCACTGGTACCTTTGCCTCGTGGCAATTGAAGCCGCTCACCAAAGAGTATTTCCTGTGGTTCACCCTGTTGTCGACGGGTGTGTATGGCTTCTTTATCTGCACCGACATGTTCACGATGTTCATGTTCTATGAGGTGGCTCTGATTCCCATGTACCTGCTGATTGGTGTCTGGGGTTCTGGTAACAAGGAGTATGCCGCCATGAAGCTGACGCTGATGCTGATGGGAGGTTCCGCGCTTCTGATTATCGGCATCTTGGGTATCTACTACTTCAGTGGTGCCACGACGATGAACGTCAACGAGATTGCCGCTATGAACAACATCCCCGTTGACATTCAGAAGGTGTTCTTCCCCTTCATCTTCATCGGTTTCGGCGTGCTTGGTGCGCTGTTCCCCTTCCACACATGGTCACCTGATGGTCACGCTTCAGCCCCCACGGCTGTGTCGATGCTCCACGCTGGTGTGCTGATGAAGCTGGGAGGCTACGGCTGCTTCCGTGTAGCTATGTATCTGCTGCCCGATGCTGCCAACGAGCTGGCTTGGATCTTCCTGATTCTTACCACCATCTCGGTAGTCTATGGTGCTTTCTCGGCCTGCGTACAAACCGACCTGAAGTACATCAACGCCTATTCGTCAGTGTCGCACTGCGGTCTTGTACTCTTCGCTCTGTTGATGATGACTAAGACCTCTTGCACGGGTGCTATCCTGCAGATGCTTAGTCACGGTCTGATGACGGCCCTCTTCTTTGCTTTGATTGGTATGATCTACGGCCGTACCCATACACGTGATATCCGCTACTTGGATGGCCTGATGAAGATTATGCCTTTCCTGGCTGTAGGTTACGTCATTGCCGGTTTGGCCAACCTCGGTCTGCCGGGCTTCTCGGGATTCATTGCTGAGATGAGCATCTTCGTGGGTTCGTTCGAGAATCCCGACACGTTCCATCGCGTGGCAACCATCATCGCTTGTACGTCGATTGTCGTCACGGCAGTCTACATCCTGCGAGTTGTGGGTAAGATTCTGTATGGCGAGGTGAAGAATCCTCACTATCTGGAGCTTACTGATGCTACGTGGGACGAGCGTGTTGCCGTCATCTGCCTCATCGCTTGTGTAGCAGGCCTTGGTTTGTTCCCCTTGTGGGCAAGCAATGTCATCAGCGATGCTGTTGGACCAATCTTGGCGAATATCATTTAATTAAGAGTTAAGAATTAAGAATTAAGAAAATATGAACTATTCTCAATTTTTAAATATGATTCCCGAGGCACTTTTGGTCCTCGCACTGATTATTGTGTTTTTCGCTGACTTCTGTCTGACGAAGAGCGAGCGTAAGGTTGAGGTGGTTGGCAGGATGACTATGACCCTGCTGATCTGTCAGACCGTCATGCTCACCACTTCTGGCCCCGCCGAGGCTTTTGGCGGCATGTACGTTGCTTCGCAGGCTGCACAAGTCATGAAGATTATTCTTACTTTCGGTACCTTCATCGTTGTCGTCATGGCTCAGCCTTGGCTGGAGCGTGAGGCAATGAAGTATGCCGGCGAATTCCATCTGTTGGTACTCTCTACCTTGCTGGGTATGTATTTCATGATATCCAGCGGCTCGTTCCTGCTGTTCTTCCTCGGACTGGAGACTGCCTCAGTGCCTATGGCCTGTCTGGTGGCTTTCGACAAGTGGAAGAAGAAGTCGGCCGAGGCTGCTGCTAAGTATGTGTTGGTAGCTACGTTCTCGAGCGGTGTCATGCTCTATGGCATCTCGTTCGTCTATGCAGCTACTGGTACGCTCTATTTCGACGGCGTAGCCGCTGAGCTTGCCAAGGGCTATCTGGTATCTCCGCTCAGCATCATGGGCCTTGTGTTCTTCTTCAGCGGTCTGGCCTTCAAACTGTCGCTGGTACCTTTCCACTTCTGGACTGCCGACACCTACGAGGGTGCTCCGACTCCCATCACGGGTTATCTGAGTGTCTGCTCGAAGGGCGCTGCTGCCTTTGCCGCACTGGTAATCCTGGTGAAGGCGTTCGGTCCGATAGTAGAATATTGGGAGTACATGCTCTATGTACTCATCGTGCTTTCTATCACCATTGCCAACCTCTTTGCCATCCGACAGAGCGAGTTGAAACGCTTCATGGCGTTCAGCTCTATCTCACAGGCCGGCTACATCATGTTGGCTGTCATCGGTGGTTCGCAGATGGGTATGACGTCGCTGATGTATTATGTGCTGGTTTACATTGTAGCTAACATGGCAGTGTTCACCGTCATCTCTACCGTTGAGCAGAACAATGGCGGAGTGACGAAGATGAGTGCCTACGACGGACTCTATCAGACCAACCCCAAGCTGGCGTTCCTCATGACGCTGGCTCTGTTCTCGCTGGCTGGTATCCCGCCGTTCGCTGGTATGTTCTCGAAGTTCTTCGTGTTCATGGCCGCTGCCGAGCAGGGTTCCTTCTGGGCCTACTTCGTAGTCTTTGTCGCTTTGGTGAACACCGTTGTGAGCTTGTACTACTATCTGCTCATCGTCAAGGCTATGTACATTAAGCCCAGCGATAATCCGCTGCCCACGTTCAAGAGCGACGAAGCCACTAAGATTGCCTTGGGCATCTGCACCGCAGGCATCGCCCTGTTTGGCATTTGCTCGTGCATCTACGACTGGCTCTTTGCCGCTTCGGCATTCTAAGCTTTACAGGCTATCACCAAATAACCCGCCTTTATTCTTCAATAAGGGCGGGCTATTTTTTAATACTTCCGGAGTATTTTTAGATACTTTCGGAGTATTTAGCTTTTATAATGTTCCTTTCGTCGAGGGCAGCTCGTAGTGATAGACATCACGGCGAACAGCCATCTTTAGCGAGCGGGCCAAGGCCTTGAAAATACCTTCGATTTTGTGGTGTTCATTCTGACCTTCTGCCTTGATGTTCAGGTTCATTTTGGCTGCATCAGAGAGGCTCTTGAAGAAGTGCAGAAACATCTCTGTTGGCATTTCTCCGATGCGCTCGCGATGGAACTCAGCGTCCCATACGAGCCAGGGGCGCCCGCCGAAGTCGAGAGCCACTTGGCACAGACAGTCGTCCATGGGCAGCGAGTAACCATAACGCTCGATGCCGCGTTTGTCGCCCAATGCTTTCAGGATGCATTCACCTAACGCCAGTGCCGTGTCCTCGATGGTGTGGTGCTCATCGACGTGCAGATCGCCTCGAACATGAATATCGAGGTCGATACCGCCATGCTTGCCGATTTGTTCGAGCATATGGTCGAAGAATCCCAATCCTGTATCGATGTTACAACGTCCGTTCCCGTCGAGATCCAGTCGTACGCTGATGTCGGTTTCCTTGGTGGTGCGTCGTACTTCGGCAGCACGCTCTCCACCATAGGCTATGGCGACGGCACGCTCCCACGACGTGGGGTCAGCAGGATCAATCTGCAGAAAGCCGCATCCGATGTTCTCGGCGAACTGTCTGTCCGTCTTGCGGTCACCAATGACGTAGCTTCTGGCAATGTCGTAGTCGGGGTTTGTCATGTATTTCTCTACGAGTCCCGTTTGTGGTTTGCGGGTTGGTGCATTGTCGGCGGGGAAATGCGGATCGATGAGGATATCATCGAACTCAACGCCCTCGCCGCGCAGTGTGTCGATGATGAAGTTCTGCACGGGCCAGAAGGTGTCCTCGGGGAATGCCGGGGTGCCCAGTCCGTCTTGGTTCGACACCATAACAAACTCGTAGTCTGAATGCTGGCGCAGAAAGGCCAGACTGCTGATGGTGCGTGGCACGAACTGTAGTTTCTCGAACGAGTCTATCTGTTCGTCTTCTGGTTCGCGGATGATGGTTCCGTCGCGATCGATGAAGAGTATCTTTTTCATTCTTTATCTGTTGTTTCTAATGATTTCTTTTCTTGTTCGCGGGCCTCTATCGAGCCGTATACGTAGTAGTTGTGTGCCAGTGTCACTTGGCTGACGTAGAACTGGTTGAAGCTGCATAATACGGTGGTGACGAACGTCAGCGGCACGATGTACGAAGGCATGCCCAGTGCGTCGCCCATGAGCTGTCCGCTGTAGGCCTGCTGGTTGGCAAAATTCAGAATCTGCGAAGGCAGCGTGACCACCAACGTAACGAACAGCACAAACATACCGCTGATGAAGAACACCAGGAAGAGCAGTCCCCAATGGCGCAGTCCCGTCGAATAGTGATGCCCCAGTGTGTGCCAATAGCCACAGGGAGCCTCCATCACGTACTTCATCAGCACATGGTATAGAGGCAGGTAGAATAGTACGGAGATCGTGAGCCATACGCACATTGCTACGATGGTTGTCACGATGTGGCGGACGATAAATCCTTGACTCATTAGCTCGGCCAACAGCAAGAATAGGGCAAATATGGCAATGGGTATCAGCATGACCAACACCGTCAGGAACACACCCTTCAGCGAACGTCCCATCAAGTGCGGCGATGCTGTCAGCCAATGGGGCGGGGTAGTGATGGCTCCCGTGTCCTTATGCTCCTTCATCTTACTCAGAATCGGTGCCGAAGCCAGCGCCAACGTGGCTAACGACAGAATAGAGAGTGCCAAGATACCTATCAGCGTGAACATGTATTCGCGCAGCGTTTCCAGCATGACACTCTGCATCGCTGTTAACTGCTGTTGCAGGGCTAACGACAGTTCGGGAATCTTGATAGCCGTCAGTGTTCCCAACGCACCACATGCCAGGGAATAGAGCAGCGCCATCTGCCACGAAGCTTTGAATAAACGGCGGAAATGGCTGGTATAGAGCCGAAAGCCTGCCGACAGCACACGACGGTAACTGCGGGGCTTCAGAAGGGTTAAATCGTCTTGTTTTTCCATCTTTTTTGAATTTACGCGTGCAAAGATACGAATTAATTAAGAATTAAGAATTAAGAATTAAGAAATATTTCGTATCTTTGCACACGAATTATGAAATTAATCAAGTGGGGCTTCATCGGATGCGGTGAGGTGACAGAGAAAAAAAGCGGTCCTGCTTTCTCGGAAGTGGAAGGGTCGAGTGTCGTTGCGGTGATGAGCCGTGACGAACGTCGTGCACGCAGCTATGCCGAGCGTCACGGTATTCCGCGTTGGTATACCGATGCTCAGGAACTCATTGACGATGCCGAGGTGAATGCAGTCTACATTGCCACGCCGCCGTCCAGTCACGCCACCTTTGCCATCATGGCTATGAAGGCAGGAAAGCCTGTCTACGTGGAGAAACCGCTGGCTTCGACCTACGAGGACTGTGCCCGCATCAACCGTATCTCCGCCGAAACCGGACAGCCTTGCTTCGTGGCTTACTACCGCCGCTATCTGCCTTACTTCGAGAAGGTGCGCGAAATTGTGGAGCGTGGCGTCATTGGCAAGGTGGTCAATGTGCAGGTGCGATTTGCCGTCCCCCCTCGTGATTTGGACTACAGCCGCGGCGACGAATTGCCTTGGCGCCTGCAGCCCGACATTGCCGGTGGCGGCTATTTCTACGATTTGGCCCCTCACCAGCTCGACCTGCTGCAACACCTGTTTGGTGTCATCATCGAGGCTCGTGGCATTCATGCCAATCGTGGCGGATTATATAAGGCCGAGGACTCGGTCAGTGCCTGTTTCGAGTTCGAAAACGGACTGCCCGGCTCCGGCTCTTGGTGCTTTGTGGCCCACGAATCGGCCCGCGAGGATCGTATCGACCTGGTGGGCGATCGCGGCTCGGTGTCTTTTTCTGTCTTCGACTATCAGCCCATCCGTCTCCATACGCTCTATGGTGAAGAGAGCATTGCAGTGCCTAATCCCCCTTATGTTCAGTTTCCGATTATCAAGAATGTTATCGAACATCTGCAGGGCATTGGCGTCTGCGAGTGTACCAGCGTCTCGGCCACGCCCGTCAACTGGGCTTTGGACCGCATTCTGGGAAAATTCTAACCTGATGGTGCGATGAGGAAGGTGCTGACGATACTGTTGCTGATGATGAGTCTGAGCCTGCAAGCTAACGACCCATCCACATCGGACACGCTGACCTCACACGAACTTCCCCAGAAAGAGTCCTGGTTGAAACGTACGCTTCGTAAGTTTACGGAAATCGACACCAACTACGTCGAACCACAGCATTATAACTGGGCCTTGATGGTGCAGGGAACCTATAACTACGACATCTATCGGCTCAGTTCCACCACCGACAACAAACAGTCGGTGACCTTTGCTCCTGCTCCATCGTTCAAATTCGGCCCGTATTTCGGATGGCGATGGATTTTCCTGGGTTACACCATCGACTTGAAAAGTCTGAAATTCAGCAATGGTAAACGGGAATTCGACTTTAGCTTCTATGCTGCACAGCTAGGCGTCGACTTGTTCTACCGCCGTACGGGAAGCGACTATCGGATTCGCAACGTCGACTTGGGGAAGAATGTCAATACCGGCATGCTCGAGGATGTCAAATTCGACGGACTCAGTGTGGGCATCACCGGTTTCAATGCCTACTATATCTTCAACCACAAGCGCTTCTCCTATCCCGCAGCCTTCAACCAGAGCACCATGCAGAAAATCAGTTGCGGCTCGTGGATGGCTGGACTGGGATGGATGCGCAACTCGCTGGAGTTCGACTACAAGAAGATGCAGCGTCTGGTGTCCGATCGTCTGGCCCAGCCTGTACCCTTGGACAGCGGACTGATGTTCAACAGCGTGAAATACTATAATCTCAATGCGTCCGTCGGCTATGCCTACAACTGGGTGTTCGCCCGCCACTGCCTGTTCTGTTCCAGCCTGTCGGTGGCTTTGGCCTACAAGAATACGCGAGGCGAGACGGTCGATGACGACAAGACGGGATTCGACTTCAACAATTTCAATGTCGACGGCATCGGACGCTTTGGCGTCGTCTGGAACAACAATAAGTGGTACGCTGGAGCCTCGGCCATCGTCCGACTCTACAACTACCACACATCGCGCTTTGCTGCCAACAACATCTTCGGCAGTTTGAATGTCTATGTAGGTTTCAATTTCGGTCCCCGAAAGGGATATAAATAAGGTTTAGAGTTGAGAGATTAGAGTTGAGAGTTTAGAGATTATGAGTAAGGGAATCAACATAAGGAACGTGGTGGTGAGATGGCTGACGGCTGTCTGCCTGATGGCGCTTTTGACTTCTTCCGCGATGGCTCAGGTGACCTATCAGCGCGCCGACAGCACGAAGATATGCAAGCTGTTGCGCCAGGCCGACCATCAGACTACGACGCTGTGGATAGCCCGACAGTTTATGGGCGTTCCCTATGTGGCTCACACCTTGGAAGTCAACGACCAGGAACAGCTGGTGGTCAACACCCGCCAACTTGATTGTACCACGCTTGTCGAAACGGTGACGGCATTGAAGCTGTGCATCCAGCACGACAAACGAACGTGGAACGACTATCTGACCGTGCTCCGCAGTCTGCGTTACCGTCAGGGCAAACTCGACGAATATCCCTCGCGGCTGCACTATTTCACCGACTGGATTGTCGACAAACAGCTGATGGACTTTGTCAGCGAGGTGCAGCAGCCTAATCCGCCTTTTACGGCTGTCCAGAAGATTGCCGTCAGCTATATGAGTGAACATCCGCAAGCCTATCAGGCCCTGAAGGCCCATCCGGAATTTGTGCCAGTCATCCGCCAGCAGGAAAAAACCCTGACGGGGAAGACCTACCGCTACATTCCCAAGACGGCCGTCAGAAACACAAAACTGCTGCGCCAGACCATCAAGGATGGCGACATCATTGCCATCACCTGCAACAAGCGTGGCCTCGACATAGCTCACCTGGGCTTTGCCGTGTGGCGCAACGACGGGCTCCACCTGCTGAACGCTTCCTTGCTCCACAAGAAAGTCGTCGAGGAACCCATGACACTCTATCGCTATCTCAAGAAACATCCCACATTCACAGGCATCCGCATAGTAAGAATCAATAGTAAATAGTAAATCATCAAATAGTAAATAAATAGTAAATCGTAAATCGTCAAATAGTAAATCAAATTATGGAATTACCCGATTTTATGAACTATGGCAACAAGTTCTCGAAACGAGACTTCGTTGAAAAGATTGCCCGCATCGCCAAGAGTGCTGGTGCCAAGTTGGTTTATGCCGCCCTCATCCTCTATTATACGCTGCAGAGCGACAAGGTGAGCGCCACAAACAAGGCCATGATAATCGGAGCCCTCGGCTATCTCATCAGTCCCCTCGACGTGGTGCCCGATGCCATTCCCATTGCCGGACTTGCCGACGACCTCGGCGTGTTGGTATTCGTGTTGAAGAAGGTGTGGACCGATGTCGATCCCGACATTCAGGTAAAAGCCCGTCAGCGTCTGGCCAAATGGTTCGACGAGGACGAGATTGAGGAAATCAACGACTTGTTCAAGGGCGAATGATTCAGGAGTATCAGATTCGGGTGCAACCGCATGTGGCTGCTAACGAGCAGGCGCTGCGTAGCTGGCTTGCCGACGAGTACGGATTCGACGTCCGCACCTTGACGGCTGTGCGCATTCTGCGTCGCAGCATCGATGCCCGCCAGCGAACCATTTTCGTCAATCTGAAGGTGCGCTGCTACCTCAACGAGCAGCCCCAGCAGGACGAATTCGTCGTCACCCATTATCCTGATGTCTCCTCTGCACCGCAGGCCATTGTCGTCGGTGCCGGCCCCGGCGGACTCTTTGCCGCCCTCCGTCTCATCGAACTCGGCATTCGTCCCATTGTGCTGGAACGTGGCAAGGATGTCCGCGAGCGTAAGCGCGACTTGGCCCAGATTGCCAAGACGCAGCAGGTCGACGCCGAGAGCAACTACTGCTTTGGCGAGGGTGGGGCAGGCGCCTATTCCGATGGCAAGCTTTACACCCGCAGCAAGAAGCGCGGCTCCATCGAGAAGATTCTGAACGTGTTCTGTCAGCATGGTGCCTCGATGAACATTCTGGCCGATGCCCATCCGCATATAGGCACCGACAAACTGCCGCGAGTCATCGAGGCCATGCGCAACACCATCCTCGAAAGCGGTGGCGAGGTGCATTTCCAAACCAAGGTGACGCGACTCATTCTTGAAGGTTGTCGCGTGGTCGGCTGTTTTGCAGCCGACAAGGAATTCCTTGGTCCCGTCATTCTCGCCACAGGTCACTCAGCCAGAGACGTTTACCGCTATTTGGCTGAAGCAAAGATTGAAATCGAAGCCAAGGGCATTGCCATTGGTGTGCGTCTGGAACATCCCTCGGAACTCATCGACCAGATTCAATATCACAACCGTCAGGGACGCGGCAAATACCTGCCTGCTGCCGAGTATTCATTTGTCACGCAGGTCGACGGACGCGGTGTCTATTCGTTCTGCATGTGTCCGGGTGGTTTCGTTATTCCTGCCGCTACCGACAAGGAGCAGATTGTGGTCAATGGCATGAGTCCCTCGAATCGTGGCGGACAGTGGTCGAACTCGGGCATGGTGGTCGAGACGCGTGCTGAGGATATCGAAGGTGACGATCCGTTGCGAGTGATGCATTACCAAGAGCAAATCGAGCGCGACTGCTGGCAGCAGGGCAATCGCCGTCAGACGGCACCCGCCCAGCGTATGGCCGACTTCGTCAATAATCGTTTGTCCTACGACCTGCCTAAGAGTTCCTATGCTCCAGGACTCATCTCGTCGCCCTTGCATTTCTGGCTGCCCAAGCCCATCTCGCACCGTTTGCAGGAAGGCTTCAAGCAGTTTGGCCGCATGAGTCACGGCTTCCTCACCAACGAGGCCACGATGATTGGTGTCGAGACGCGTACCAGTGCTCCCGTCCGCATTCTGCGCGACGCAGAATCGCTGATGCACATTCGCATTCAGGGGCTCTTCCCTTGTGGCGAAGGTGCAGGCTATGCCGGTGGCATCGTCTCTGCCGGAGTCGACGGTGAACGCTGTGCAGAAGCGTTAGCCCGTTACATGAGCGAAAACCGATAACCTATTCTGCCTGAAATATTAAGCAGGCCCAATCACCATTCTTTTTAATCTCCAGAAGATAGAATCCAAAGTTGCTGGCTTTCGCTTGGAGCTGCGGTATGTCCGACTCATAGAATCCGCTGAGTATGAGTAACCCCTGTGGGGTGATGACATTGGCGAAACGTCCCATATCTTGCAGCAGAATGTTGCGGTTGATGTTGGCCACCACCACATCGTACCAGTCATCAATAGCGTCGAGTAGGGTAGCATCTCCATGCAGTGGCGTCAGGCGGTCGTCCACCTGGTTGATGACGGCATTGTGGCGGGTGTTGTCCACGCTCCACTCGTCGATGTCGTAGGCCAGACACTTTTCAGCGCCCAACTTCAGGGCACAGATGCCCAGAATGCCCGTTCCGCAACCGCAGTCCAGCACCCACTTGTTTTTCATGTTCCTCTCGAGCATCGTCTCACAAATCATCTGCGTCGTCTCGTGCGTACCCGTACCGAAGGCCAGATGCGCGTCGATTTCAATCGAGAGGTGAGTGGAAAGAGGTGAGAGGTGAGTGGGTAAATGGCGGCCGTCGTGAATCACCAGCGTCTCACCACTTTTCTCATTTCTCTTTCCATTTACCACTTTCCACCTTCCTCTAATCACTATCGGCTCGAAGCCCTCCTGTTCCCATTGCTCGTTCCAGTCGCGGTCTTCTGCCTCGCGTACCTTATATGTAATGCGGGTGTCCTCCAGGGGAAAACCGTCTATCGTCTGCTGCAATGCCGATTCGTCCAGCAGCGACTGCTGCACGTAGCCCGTCAGCCCCGTCTCCGTCTCTTCAAAGGTCTCGAAACCTGCTTCTCCCGCCAATGCCGACAGCAGGTCCTGGGCCACCTGCGAACAGGGCGTAAGAGTGAATTCTACTTCAAAATATTTCATCGTAATGTTAAATTAGGACTACAAAATTACAAAAAATAGGGAAAAACCTATCATATCTTAGGGTTTTTCCTTACTTTTGCAGTGAAATTAATATTAATTTTGCATCGTGAACAATTAAACATAGGAGAAATGAAGATGAAAAAGTTGATAATGTCACTGCTCCTTTTCGGAGTGTTGCCTATCGCCGCTGTGGCACAGGACGACGATTTGTATTTTGTCCCCTCTAAGGAAGTCAAGGCCAAGGAGGTCTACAATTACGGCATGCCTTCGAATACTTACTATTCGGGCAGTTCGCGCACGACAGATGAATATAATCGCAGAATGATCGCTGCCCCGACCGACTCGCTGGGTAACGACATCATCGATTTCTCTGCTGTCCGTGGTGTTTATCCCGATTCCATCGCACAGACGGAACAGGGTGAAGACTATCAGCTGACACGTCGCATGACGCGTTTCGACGACTACACCCCCAGTCAGGCCTACTGGGATGGTTATCGTGACGGACGCTGGTCGTCGCCGTGGTACTACAACCGTTGGTACAGCTGGTACGACTACGACTATTGGTACTGGAACGATCCGTGGTACTATGGCCCTTATGGCTATTACGGAGGCTGGTATTCTCCTTATTATTATGGTTACTACCGTCCTTGGAACTATTATGGCTATGGCTATTACGGCGGCTATTACGGTCCCCGCTGGTATGCTTCAACGGTGCGCACCACGCCCCATCAGGGTCGTCGGACCACCTATCGTAACGACAACCGCTCGTTCGGTCGTACCACCAACACGGGCCGTACCACCTACGATGGTAACCGTTCGTTTGGCAGCAATCGCAGCTCCAGCAGCAACAGCTCGTTCGGATCGTCGCGCTCCAGCAGTGGCAGCTTCGGCGGAGGCGGAGGCGGTGGCTTCAGCGGTGGCGGTGGCGGCGGTGCCCGTACCTCTTCTGGCGGACGTTCGTTTGGCGGACGAAAATAGAAAAAGAAGTTAAAGAAGTTAGAGAAGTTAAGAATTTACAGTTATGAAGAAGATATTTGTTTTCGCTGCATTGGCTTTCGTGGCAGTGCAGTCTAAGGCTCAGGATGCCGTCAATCTCGACACCTACATCGGTGCACAGTTGGCAACGGAGGATCTCAACGGAACGGCCCGCTATGTGGGCATGGGCGGTGCGATGGACGCACTCGGCGCCGACATCTCGACCATAGGCAGCAACCCTGCCGGCATCGGTCTCTTCCGCCACAGCCAGGTCGCTGGCTCGTTCGGACTCGTCTCGCAGTCTGAAGGAAAGTCGTTCGCCGACGGTTCGAAGACCACGCCGTCGTTCGACCAGCTTGGTTTCGTCGTGTCCACACGTTCGGGCGTCCACAGCTTCATCAATTTCGGTTTCAATTTCCACAAGAGCCGCAACTTCAACCACGTGCTCTCTGCCGCAGCCCGTTCCGTCAATGGCTCGTCACAGAACCGCCAGACCTACATCAAGGGCGTCAATGGCGACCTGGAACAGCGCTATGGCGTCAGCATGGTCGACGAGCTGTGTCTGAAGATGATGGAATCGGGCGTTGACGATCAAGGCCAGCCGCTCTATCAGTACATCAATTCCGATGCCTACAATTTCAATCGTGCCCAGACAGGCTACATCGGCGAGTACGACTTCAACCTCAGCGGCAACATCAACAACCGCGTCTACCTGGGACTCACCGTGGGCATCAAGGGCGTCCACTACAACAGCTATACCGAGTACGAGGAAGACCTTGTGTCCATCACCGACCCCGAAATCAAGTACGGCAAGATGACCGACAATCATAAGATTACCGGTACGGGCTTCGACGTCAAGGCTGGCGTCATCGTCCGCCCCATCGAGGAGTCACCCTTCCGCTTCGGTGTCAGCGTGGCCTCGCCCACGTTCTACAAACTCACCACCGATAACACCAGCTCGCTGTCCGACCAGTATGGCATGCTGCTCGAAATGAACGACAGGGCCGAATTCCGCTTCAACACCCCCTGGAAGTTTGGCATCTCGGCCGGACACACCATCAACAACGAGTTGGCACTTGGCCTGAGCTACGAATACGCCGACTATTCCACCAACGACATGCGCAGCATCACCAGTTCCGGCTATGACAGGTATGGCGACTACCACGACAACAGCGACAGCGACCCCGTCATGAAGGCCCACACGCAGCGCACCCTGAAGGGCGTGTCAACCCTGAAGGCCGGTGCCGAGTATAAAATCGACAAGAACATCGCCGTGCGTGTCGGCTACAACTACGTGTCGCCCATGTACAAGTCCGATGGTGTCCGCGACCTGACGCTCAACTCTCCCGGCTGCATGATGGCTTCCACCACCGACTACACCAATTGGAAGTCCACCAACCGCCTCACCGCTGGCGTAGGATTCTATTTCGACCAGTTCCGCGTCGACCTGGCTTACCAGTACCAGATGCGCTCCGGCGATTTCTATCCCTACATGAACGGCCTCTCCGGCAACGATACCGTCGAGACCATCACCAACCAGGCCAGCGCTGTCTCCGTCAAAGACAACCGCCATCAGATCCTCTGCACACTCGCTTACAGCTTCTAATCAGCTGTCTCAACCCCCATACATCGGTCGTCCTCACAACCCCATCAATCAAGAAGCCCGAGCCTACCGCCCGGGCTTCTTAGTGTATCATGGGTCTGTGCTCAAGTACACACGGGAACCGACCCCACAGGGTCATGGGGACAGGCACTTTGTATCATGGGGGTGTCCCCGTGATATATGCAAACTGCCTAGTGAGCATTATTTTTTGTTTTTCTCTTGGTAGTTTCTTTTTTTTTTCCTATTTTTGCGGCAAATTACTAATCACAAAGGTTTTTAAAAATCATAGATTATGGAAGAGAATAAAGACAAGCGAGTGCTCAATATTGAGCTCGATGATGAAGTAAAGAAGGTTTCCATCACCGGCTTAGACCAAGATGAGAAAGTAGTGATGAAGCAGGAGCTCAACGATGAGGACCTTGAGCAAGTTGCAGGAGGTTTTTAGTTTTATAAGCCTTCATGTTATCCTATTGGATCGTAGAATAGCACACTCTAACTTTGTTCGTACCTCACAGAGGGACAGGCACGCTGTGAGCTCGAAACGATATGCGACAGAAACTATACCATATAAATATATAGCGATAGTAGCCTTGTTGATGACGGGCTGCAAAGGGAACGACAGTCAGAGTCTCAGTGACATCCCTGAAGCTATGGTGCAAACCCATGGCGACAGCATTGCGCTGGCAGCCAGGTTTACTAGCGACTTTAAGCACTTCCTTGCCGTTACCGACAGTTTGGCAGAGGCCGGAGAACTGTCTCAGATACGCGCCGACGGCTTACGAGGCGTAGCCTATTTCCAATTGGGACAGATAGACAAATGCATGGAGCATCTTCGTAGCGCTATAGCCGACGATACCCCACCGGCTGCAGATTTCTGGGAGTACATCCATGCCGGAACAAACCTGGTAATCATCCTGAACAGTCAGCGTAATTACGATTCCGCCATGCGTATCACCCTCCGTCTTATC
>JAEEGH010001532.1_pt1 | contig 66275 bp, 52 predicted proteins | sample 9134181 | NCBI WGS metagenome assembly JAEEGH01 (sample SAMN16246544, study PRJNA631951) | gut metagenome | biome: gut microbiome; feature: rumen; material: DP-attached | host: Bos | place: Iran: Karaj | collected 2018-10
CAGGACGGACGGAAATACATGGCCGATGCCCGCACGGGCAAATCGGAGCCGTTCAGTCAGGGCAAGATTGACGCCTACAAGCGGCAGCACCCCGTGACCGAGGTTCGCGACCGCTTCAGTTACCGCGACCATTCAGCCCACACCGCCGACTCCGCTTTCACCATGCTGGGCGACCGCTATAATCTGCATATTCGCAATAACCGTACGGGCGAAGTGCGCCAGCTGACCACCGACGGACGTGAGTATGCCAGCTACTGCGGCAGGTCGGCACTCGACACCTTGCGCGAGCGCAATGCCTCGGGTTTCTGGCGCGGACACTCTTATTTCTGCATGGTCTACGACGATACCGACGTGGCTTATCTGAACATCGTTCACCAGATGGAGAAGCCCGTCCGCTTAGAACAGAAGAAGATGCCGCTGCCCAACGGTAACGGAATACGCCGCTACCGGCTCTACTGGTACAACGCCGACACGGGCGAGGGCCATATGCTGCCCATCATGCCCACCCCCGACTACTTCGTGCAGATGGACTTCGGACAGAGTGGCGACCCGTATTTCCTGCGTCGCATCCGTTCGGTGGACACGCTGGAGCTGTGCCGCATCAATCCTGTCTCGGGCGATGTCAGCGTGGTCATCAGCGAGGTCTGCAAGCCCCACGTCAACGTCAACATGTTCAAGTATCACCTGTTGGAGAACGGGCGCCAGGTGCTGTGGTGGAGCGACCGCACGGGCCGTGGCAACTACTACCTGTACGACGGACGGACGGGCCGCTTGCTGAACCGCGTCACACAAGGCGACCGGTTGGTGGCCGGGCGCATTGAGAAGATTGACACTCTGAACCGTTCGATGATATTCCTCGGTTACGGTCAGGAGGGCGGCGACCCGCACTATACCTATTATTATAAGGTGGGGCTGAACGGCAAGAACCAGCAGCTGCTGACCTACGGCAACGGTGAGCACTCGCTGACGTACTCCAAGGACGGCCACTATGCCATCGACCACTATTCGCGCATGGATATGCCTTCGGTCTACAACGTCGTCAGCATCGACCAACCCAAGCGCCACTTCGAGCTCTGCCGCGTTTCCGAGGCCGACGCCTTGAAGACAGGCTGGGTGAAGCCCACGCTCATCCACGTGAAGGCAGCCGACGAGCAGACCGACCTCTACGGCGTGATGTACCTGCCGTCCACCTTAGACAAGTCGGCTAAGCTGCCGATTATCAGCAACGTCTACCCGGGCCCGCAGGACGACCAGATACCCCGCTCATTTACCGTCGACGACAACGGCAACCAGTCGCTGGCCGAGTTGGGCTTTGTGGTTATCAACGTGCAGCCGCGAGGTTCGTCGCCCCTGCGCGACCGCGACTTCTACACCTACGGCTACGGCAATCTGCGCGACTATCCGCTGGCCGACGACAAGCACACCATCGAGACGCTGGACCGCCAGTACAGCTTCATCGACACTACCCGCGTGGGCATCTACGGCCACAGCGGCGGCGGCTTCGAGACCGTCACTGCCATGCTCACCTATCCCGACTTCTATAAGGTAGGGGTGGCGGCTTCGGGCAACTACGACAACAACGATTACATCCAGTGGTGGGCTGAGACCTATCACGGTTACGGGCGCAAGATTCCCACGGCCATGGAACTGGCCGGGAACCTGAAGGGCCGCCTGCTGCTGATGACTGGCGAGGTGGACGAGAACGTGCCCGTGGCCTCGACTATCCGCATGGCTGACGCTTTGCAGCGGGCGGGCAAGCGGTTCGACATGCTACTGTTCCCCGAACAGGGGCACGGACTCTACGGCGACTACTATCAGAACGCCATCCGCTACTACTTCTTAGAGCATCTTGTGAAGCCGGAAACGGTGGATATCGATATCATAAAACACCAATGATATGCAGAAAATATTACTACTACTCTTCATGACCCTATCACTGACCGTCCACGCCCAACAGGCGGGGACGCAGCTGAAGATTGACGTCACCATTGTCGACGAGAACGGCGAGGCACTGCCGGGAGCTACGGTGAAGGCCTCCGACAAGAGCCTCGGAGTGGTCAGCGACGCTCAGGGCAAGGTGTCGCTCTGGGCGGCCAAGGGTGCCACGCTCACCATCAGCTACATTGGCATGAAGACCAAGACACTGCGGGTGACGCGCTCCATGACGGGCGACATCGCCTTGGAAAACGAGTCGGCCACCATCGACCAGGTGGTGGTGACGGGCTACTCGCAGACCGATGTCCGCAAATCAACCGGCTCCGTGGGCATCCTGACCGAGAAGGAGCTGAAAGACCAGCCCCTGGCTAACGTCGATATGCTGATGCAGGGCAAGCTGGCGGGTGTCAACGTGCAGGCCGTCAGCGGCCGACCGGGCGAGAGTGCCAAGATTCGCATCCGCGGTACCGCCTCCATCACCGGCAACAACGAGCCGCTGTGGGTGGTCGACGGTGTGCCCCTTCAGAAGAACATCCCCGTCATGGGTAACTCGTATATCCGCTCCGGCGACTTCTCTACCCTCTACGCCAACGGTGTGGCTGGCATTGCACCCCAGAACATCGAGAGCATCACCGTGCTGAAGGACGCTGCCGCCGCTGCCATCTACGGTTCGCAGGCGCAGTCGGGTGTCATCGTCATCACCACCAAGAAGGGTCAGGCGGGCAACATCCACATCAGCTACAGCGGCAATGTCACCGTGCAGACGGCTCCCTCGCGCGACCATAATCTCATGAACACAGAGGAAAAGCTGGCCTACGAGCAGAGCATCTGGGACGAGTTCTCGAAGAAGGGTTTTGAGAACGGCACGTGGTTCCCCCGTATCGGCGTCATCGGTCAGATACGCTCGGGCTACGGACAGTTCAAGGGCATGAGCACCGACGAGCAGGATGCCTACATTGAGGAGCTGAAGCAGACCAACACCGACTGGTTTGAGGAGCTGTTCCGCAACACCGTGAGCACCTCGCACAGCGTGAGCCTCTCGGGCGGCACGGAGAAGATGACCTACTACGTCAGCGGCGGCATGTCGACCAACAATGGCATCATCAAGAAGTCGGCCTCAGACGGTGCCAACTTCATGTCGAAGCTCTCGCTCAACCCCTCGAAAGCCGTTACGCTGAACTTCGACGTCTCCTACAGCTACCTGAAGAGCCTGGCAGCAGGCACCAGCAACATATTCAACATGTTCCGCTACGCCTACTTCGCCAACCCCTACGAGAAACCCTACAACGACGACGGTTCCTATAGCGCAGACAATACCTATTTCACGTTGCCCAAGGTGAACGGCGACGTGATGAGCCAGCTGCCCGAGAACGGTGTCAACATCATGCGCGAGATTGACAATACCAAGATGGTGGGCACCAGTTCGTCGACGACGCTGCGTGGCGACATCACCTGGCGCCTCGGCGAGCACTTCCGCCTCTACGGGCTGGCCTCCTACAGCTACAGCTCCGACGCCTCCGACAATGAGGTGGATCAGGATAGCTATACCGCTTGGCTCGACCGTCCGTTTGAGGGTACTAACATGCTCTCCAAGCGTGTTTACGGAAACCTGACACAGGCCAACAGTTCGAACCGCAACTGGCAGCTGCGTGCCCAGCTGAACTACGGTCAGACCTTCGGCGAGATTCATCGCGTCAGCGCCCTCTTCGGTTCCGAGGTGAGCAACAGCTATGCCAAGAGCGTCACCCGCAAAGTATATGGCTACGACCCCGTGACGGGCAATTTCTCGATGCCTCTGCCGCTGTCGGGCAGTTCCGACGGTTCCTACTCCGAGGCCGACATGCAGAGCTATCAGAGCATCCTGAACAGCCTGTCGGAACAGGGTCGTATTGAGAATGCGATGGCCTCTTTCTATGGAGCTGTCGACTATGTGCTGATGAACCGCTATGTAGCCAACGTGACGGGCCGCTCCGACGGTAGCAACAACTTCGGTGCCAAGGAGCAGTTCAATATGACGTGGAGCTTCGGTCTGGCCTGGAACATGGACGAGGAGCGCTGGATGCAGCGCATCCGTCACATCGTCAGCCACGCCACCATTCGTCTGTCGACGGGTGTCACCGGCGGTGTCAACAAGAGCGTCTACCCCGTGCTCATCATGAACTACCAGAAGAAATACCGCAACAGCGACACCCAGGCCTACCGCATGGGCAACATCAACAATCCGCCCAACCCCCATCTGCGCTGGGAGCGCACACGCGACTACAACGGCAGCATCGATGTGGGCTTCCTGAAGAACCGCCTGAACGTGAACCTCTCGTTCTACCGCCGTAAGGGCTACGACCTGGTCAGCTCGGTATTGGTGGTCTCGACGACGGGATTCGCCACCCAGAGCTACAACACTTCCGAGCAAGTGAACCAGGGCTTCGAGCTGATGCTCAGCGGAACGCCCCTGAAGACCAAGGACTGGCGATGGAGCCTTAACGGAAATATTGCCTACAACCAGAACGTGCTGACAAAGTACCAGTCGCCCACAGGCTCGGCCCTTGGCGACATCTACGTGGACTACCCGCTGGGCAAGATTTTCACCGGCAAACTGACGGGTATCGACGCCGCAACGGGACTCTACACCTACGAGAAACGTAGCGACTACGATGGGTCGAAGGGCAATGGTTGGGAAAACTACATGTTCTACATCGGCTCCGGCAACTATCCTTGGACGGGCGGCTTGTCGACCAACCTGTCGTGGCGCAATCTCTCGCTTAGCGTCAGCTCGTCGTTCTCGCTGGGTGCCAAGAAATCCAGCGATGTCTATCTGGAGAGCTCGTACAGTGCAGTGAGCCGTACCAACTATAATACGATTCAGAATCACCGCTACGACATCTATGCCGCCCACAACAACGTGGTGAAGGATGCTGCCTACCGCTGGACACCCGACAACCCCGTTACCGACGGCTATCCGCGACTGATTGATGCCCACGGCGCAGCCTTGAACTTAGACCGTGAGCAGCTGTCCCAGACCATACAGAACGGAGCCTACTATGAGGATGCTTCCTACTGGAAGATTGCTGCCCTGACGCTTACCTTCAGTTCGCCCGAGAAACTGACGCGTCGGCTGGGACTTAGCAGCCTCGGCCTTAGTTTCACGGCCAACAACCTCTGGATGATCACCTCTTTCTCGGGCATGAATCCTGAGTCGCCGGGTGCCGTCTATCCCATGAGCCGAAGCTTTAGTTTAGGAGTTAATATTGGATTCTAAAGACTGATACAATGAATATACATCACATCATAAATGCAATTCAGAAGTCCCTCCCTTGGGGAGGGGTTTGGGGTGGGCTTTTCGTCTTGCTCTTCACGTCTTGCGAAAAGTATCTCGACATCAAGCCGTATGGCCAGACGATACCCAAGACCACCGAGGAGTATGCGGCACTGGTTCACGAGCTGTGCTACGAGATTGACTACGGTCATAGCGAGTCGGTGGGTGGCTACGGCGATGCCCAGGAGTGCGAGGCTTTTGCCGACAACATGGCTACCAACTTAGGGACTGCCAACGACTATATGGCTGCTTATGTGGGCAGTTCTGTCAGTTTTAAACAGGACGTTTATAAAAATCTCTACGAGGAGATACGCAACTGCAACATCATTCTCGGCGAGTTCGAGGACGGTCGCGACACCCGCGAGGGGCAGGACATCGTCGGTACGGCCTATGCGCTGCGTGGCGTCTGCTACTACCAGCTGCTGCGCATGTTCTGCGAGCCGCCGCTGGCCGATGCCACCAAGCCTGGTGTGCCCATCGTCACCGAGTTCGACATGGAGGCCAAGCCCATCCGCAGCACCATGCAGGAGACCATCGACCAGGCAGAGCGCGACCTGAAGACCGCCTTGGCCTGCGACATACAGGAGAAGATGTACCGTTTCAACAACGACGTGCTGCACGGTTACCTGGCCCGCCTCTACCACTGGTGTGGACGCTGGCAGGAGGCTCGCGACGAAGCCCGCCTCGTATTGGAAAAGCACCCGCTGCTGTCGGGCGACGACTATGTGAAGATGATGCAGACGCAGTATGGACTGGTGGGCAACCGCATCTTCATGGGCGACCTGCTCACCGGGGGTCAGTTAGGCATCACGGGTGCCATGAGCTTTATGGAGCGCCGCCCGCTGAGTGCCGATTTCGTGAAGCTCTTTGCCGAGGGTACCAACGACATACGCCGCAAGGGCAACCTGTTCTTCAACCGCAAGCGTACCAACAAGAAGCTCTTCTTCACAGGTATGCGCTCGGCCGAGATGGCACTCATCTCGATGGAGTGTGCCTACCACCTCAACATGCAGGACTCAGCCCTCTACGAGCTGAACATGTTCCGCAAGAACCGTATCACGGGCATGTACGTCTACAACCTTGCGACGCTGCCGCCCGTCGATGACACCGCCCTCATCCGGCAGGACGCTACAGGTAAACCGCTGACGCCGCTGATCCAGGCCATCCTCAACGAGCGCCGCAAGGAACTCTACTTGGAGAACGGTGACCGCTGGTTTGAGCTGAAGCGCAACGGACGGCCTGAGTGGTGGGTCGCCCGAGAGGGTATGAAGTTCTGGACGCGCCAGTTCATGTACACCTGGCCCATCAACGTCACCGACCTTGAGTTGCAGCCCGGACTCGTCCAGAACCCTGGCTATGAGGAAACGTATTGAAGAATTGAAAGATTGAAGAATATGATGAAGAAACTACTGACAGGTTTGACATTTGTCGTTTGCCATTTGGCATTGAGCGCCGTGCTTACCTCCTGTAAGAACGTCGACGAGGAGCCTGCCCTGAACCGCGGCTATAAGAAGAACATCCGCATGCCCGATGCCGAGCCGATGACTGCCGAGGACAGTGCCTTCGTGGCTGCACAGCAGGCTGAATACGAACAGAACGCGAGATAATATATTATTAACTTTTAAACAAAAACCTATGATGAAGAAAAAACTTTACTCATTGCTGCTTCTGCTGGCTACGGCTCTGACTGCCAACGCCGCAGACGCAAAGTGGTGTCTCGTCGTAGAGAGCGCCGCTGGCGAGACCATCGCCATCGGAGCCGACCAGAAGCCCGTCATCAAGACGGTGGCCGACGGCTACGAACTGCGCTATGGCGAGACTGTGACTGCCTTCACTTGGAGCCAGCTGAAGAAGGTGACCGTCCAGGAAACCGAGCCTACACCCACCGCCATCGGCGAGGTGAAAGCCCTGACCTTCAAGGCCCAGCCGGGTGAAATTGCCGTCCGTGGCGCACAGCCCGGCAGCGTGGCACAAATCTTCTCGGTCGGCGGACAGCTGCTGCAGTCGGCACGTGTCGGCGACGACGGCTCCGTCAGCCTCTCTACCCAGAACCTGCCTGCCGGTCAGGTCTACATCGTCAAAACTAACAAGTCAACATTTAAAATCATCAAGAAATGAAAAAGATTATACTCCCCCTCGTAGCCCTCATGGCTACACTTTTCTGTGCCTCCACCGCCAGCGCACAGGGTATCAAGATTTACAAGCAGGGCGGCGAGGTCATCGACATTCCCGCTGCTCAGCTCGACTACATCGAGGCTTACGACGCTACCGAGGCTGGCCCTGCCTTTGAGGGTACTTGGAAGATGCGCAAGCTCGTTACCGACAAGGATTACATGGATTCCATGTGGGGCGGTATGGCCACCTATGGCGACGCTTTCCCCGCCTTCAACGCTGCCGATGAACTGACCTTTGCTGACGGCAAGCTGACACCCAACCTCCAGTCGACGCTGAAGAACTTCTTCATTGGCGAGGCTACCTACGAGGTGCTGCCCGGCGCTTATGCCATCCACGCTGGCGTGGGAGCTACCATCGACCTCACCATCCTGAAGGTGACGGGTGTGAACCGTAACTTCGATGCTGCCTCGACCAGCGAGAACAACGTGGCCTACATCGGCGTGCGTGAGATTGATGATGAGGATGCTGACGAGCCTGGCCACATGCTGCTCGACGTGTACCTCATCGACTACGAGGCCACCAGCTTCGCCCCCGAACTGATGGAGTTTGGCATGTATATGCCCGATATGGATGGCAATCCCTACATGGCTTACCAGTCAGGCCTGTTCATCAACTTCCTGATGGAGAAGAAATAAGTAAAACGGGCTAAAAAAAAGAACAAAAATCTCCACAAATCTGCACACAAATGGCTACGCGTCATAACAATTTGTGTCTGATTTGTGAAGATTTTTGTTTAATTACTTCCGCTTGTCAATAAACGTCACGTTCAGCCGGTTGCGCGTCGGACAGACGGCGAAGTGGAGCCAGTAGCGGTTGTAGCGGCGCTCGATGATGAGCTCGTCGAACGGCTTCACCCAGTCCATCGAGATGTCGAGCAGCAGGGCGGCGTAACGGATGGCTTGCGTCAGGTCGCGGCAGCGCAGGTCGGCGGCGTAGCCGTACAGGTGGTTGCTCTCCTTCGTTCCGCCCACGGCTCGGTTGAACTTGATGCTGCGGTAGCCGCTGCTGACGACGACTGGCGTGTCGCGTCCGGCCATGTAGGCGCGGTTGTAGCGGCTGCGCATTTCCTCCAGCCACTGTGCCACCACGCGCAGGTTTTCTACTACTCCCGGCGACGGTACGTTGTAGATGTCGGGATAACTGGTTGAGGCAGTAAACTCCTTCAACTGAAAATGTTCACTAAGATAAGTCTCTGGGTTTGTCATGATTTTTTCGGTTTTTATTCTTTTGTTTTTTTGATGCCGCCGTCGGGCAGCACCTCGATGAGTTTCGACTTCGACCAGCGCCACACCACGTCGCGCAGCTTGGTCAGCACCTTCAGCTCCTGCATCTTCTGCTTCAGCTGTTCGCGGGTGAACTGGGCGGGCATCATGTCGTAGAGGATGGCACTCTTCGGCGCTCGGTGGTCGTCCTTGCCGGTCAGCGTCTGTTCGGTCTCCTGGCCGTACTTCGCTATCAGGGCCTCGACGGCGAAGGTGGCCACGTAGAGGGCGTTGGCTATCACGCGGCGGCGCACGTCGGGAGTATTCTTCTCGCCCAGCAGGTAGTAGATTACCATACCGGCGCGGAACCCGTCGTTGGCGGCACGGCGGCGGTACTGGTCACGCGACCGCGACATCTCCTTGATGGCCTTCAGCCGCTGCTCCTCCAGCCAGCCGTCGAGGGCGCGGTTCAGCCAGTCGAGCTGCATCAGGTGCTCGTCGGCTACGTGGCCGTCCTCGTCCATCGACAGGGCACGGTACACGCGGTTCACCGTCTCGTCGACCACCCGCCGCTGCTGCTCGGTCCACGGCTTCCACACGGGGTTGCGGGCGCCGAACTGGTCGGGCAGCACGATGGGGATGGTGCGCGTCACCAGTCCGTCCTCGACGTTGCGGAAGAAGCGGCCCATCGACTTCGGCGTGCCCGTCACCAGGAGGTTGTAGAACACGCGGGCGCGGCCCGAGAACGAGTTTTCCGACATGAACTTCTGTCCCGTCACGGCGTTCTCGTAGGCCAGTCGGTAGAGGTCCGACAGCTGGCCCCAGGCGCCGCGTGAGTGCTGCTTCACCATGGTGTCCACCTCGGGGCAGATGGTCAGCGCGTGCAGGCCCTTGTTCTGGAAGTTCTGCTTCAGGAAGGCGGTCACCGAGATGGTGGGGTCGAGTATGCGCTGGATGATGAGCGGGTCGTCGGGCTGCTTGGCCTTGTTGCGGCACTTCTTCAACTCGCGCTGGTACTCCATTTCCTTCTCCAGGGCCTTCGCGTCGTCCTCGGCCATGGGGCGCAGCAGCATCTCGCTCACGTCGACCACCCACGACTTGCCCGAGCCCGACGTGCCCTCGACGGTGATGAAGAACGACGGCGAGTGGATGCGCCCGTCCAGGTAGCGGGCCCGCAGCTTCGACGCCAGGCCGGCCATGCAGAACAGCACCGTGAAGTACGTCATTTCCACATAGTCGCGCGGTGCCCTGTTCACCCACTGCTTGAAGACCGGGGCCAGTGGCGGCATGTTCTTCTCCGGGAACACTTCCTTTTCCGCGTTTCCGTCGTCTTCCAGCTCCTGCTCGTCGTCCGTTCCCATGTCGGAAAGTGCCTGATGCAGCAACTCCGGCAACCGCTCCGACGGCCGACGCCGGGCCGCACTCTTCGCCACGTCGCACACCTCGTCCCACGTCAGGCCCCAGTAGGGAATGAGCGTGCGCAGCACCTCTTCCTTGTAGTCCACGATGGGCGCCAGGGCCGACAGCACCATGTACGTGCGGCGGTTGCGGTCGCCCTCGTCGGGCTTGCCGCCCGCCAGCTGCACGATGCGGTCGCGTATCTCGGTCAGCGGGTGTCCGCGGTAGTGCGTCTGCAGCCGTTGGCCGCTGGCCCCTACAGGGTAGCCCTCGGCGTCGTGGTTCAGTCGAAGTCTATAATCTCCCCGTAGCTCGTCCGCAGTACGAACCGAGACGTTTGAGACGTTTGAGGCGTTTGAGGCGCTTGCGGCTGCTCCGGCGGGCTGGCCGTCCGATGGTCTGTTGGAGGTTTCGTCGTCATCATTTTCCAGTGTTGTTTTGTCAAATAATATCCAATATTCAGCGCCCGGCACGTAGCTGGCGTGGCCTATGTCCTTCACCTTCGTGTCGATGGTGGCAGCGGCAGGATCGTCGGCCACCAGCTGGCGGAAGGCCTCGATGTTCTGGGCGTTGTCGCGGTCGGGTAGGAGGTGCGTCAGGATGAGGCGCAGCCCCTGGCCGCTGGGCGTCACGTGGGCACCCTTGACGTGCTGGCGCAGCGTCTCGGCCACCGACTGCCGGCGCTCGGCGTCGCCGATGCTCGTGGCCGCCATCAGCCGCTGGTACACCGTGCGCGGGTCCTCCGTCAGGTGGTCACAGTCGATGAAGAACAGGCCCGTCGAGCGTGCGTTCTCCATGATGCGCGGCTCGCCCTCGTGGTAGCGGGCACCCCACGTCACCACGCTCAGCATCTCCTTGCCCGGCCGTATGTCCTGCCCCGCCTGCTGCAGTCGGGCTATCTCGGCCATGCCGCGCCGCGTCTGCTCCGAGGTGACCAGGGCCGAGAGAGCCGCCGGGGTCAGCGTCTTCGCCCTGCGGTCTCTCACGCTGTTGAAGTAGCTCGGCCTCGTCATCAGTTCAGGATGTACTGGCGGTTTTTGCTGCCCATGAGGTCGTGCAGGAACTTGCGCCCCTTCTCGGTCCACACAATGTAGCGCTGCGTGTGCCACGTGCCCATGCGGTTGCGGCGGCTGCGGGTGCGCGTCTTGCTCAGGCTCATGCGGGCGAAGTCGGCATACAGCATGTACTCGCCGCTCTGCCAGTAGAGCACGCCCAGGGCTATCAGCCAGCGGTACAGCTCGGGGGCCGTCATCGACAGCTCCTTGGCCACCTGCGTCGTCGTCAGGCAGTCGGCCGACTGCAGCACCTCGCGGCAGTACTCGGCCTGCTCGCCCAGCAGTCGCAGCTCGGCGGGCTGCAGCTGGTAGCGGCCCGTACGGCGTATCTGAGGCAGCACCTCCGACGTCACCCAGCGCTTGAACACCCTCGCCTGCTCCAGCTTCGACTGCAGGATCAGAGCGTACAGTCCGCTCTCGTTGATGAAGATTGCCTTTTGGGTTCCACCGGGGGTGACCATTTCGTTCACCCCTTTGTCATCAGAGTCAACGTGGTCGCGTATGGCCTTCTGAAGATTGGTATATCCCAGTGCCTTTGCCACGTCGTTGCCCACGAAGAAGGTCTCGCCCTTCTCGTTCGTCAGTGTCCGTACCTCGCCGAACACGTCGCTCTTGAAAATCTGAATCTCTTGCATAGCTTTTGTTTGTTTTTAGAAGTTAATGTAAATAGAACCGAATTGCGACTCGAATTCCCGCCTGATGTCGTCCGCCGACAACAGTTCCTCCACCGCGATGCGACCCGCCTCCACGGCCTCGCGCTGGGCGCTCCACCGCTCGCGATAATAAGATAGGTACTGCCGGCTTTTGATGCGTCCGCCGCTCCTGCCCGCGCTCTGCAGCCGTGGGGCCAGCACCCACTGCTTGCACAGGCGGGTCCGCGTCACGATCCTGCCAGTCAGTTTACACACCCGGCTGTCGTCACTCGTCAGCCGTCTCATCTTGCACGATGCGCAGCACATCCTGATGGCCACCCCGTGCTCATTTCTCACAAATTGCTTTTTCATACTTTTACCTCGTGATTGGAAAAAAATCACGCCGCAAAAGTACCATGCGATTATGCGACCGAAAAACAATCCCCCCAATCGCTTTTCAGTCGCAGGTCAAAGGGACAAAAATCTAACACAAATGAAACACAAATGTTTAATAAAAAAAAAGATTTGTGTCTGATTGATGATGATTTTTGTTCAAATAATTACCTTCCTTCTCACCGCTACCACATCGCAATCCTCGGTCGCAAAAATCACCGCCGCACGTACCCCAGCACCCACTCCGCGTACGGCTCCTCGTCGCCCTGCCCCATGTACTTGCTGAACGTGCGGTAGTTGCGGCAGACGGCCGCGTCGCGCGCGATGCTGTCCATGCTCCCCTTGATGACACCGCCCCGTCTGAGTAGACCCACCACACAGCCGCGCAGACGGTCGCGACGACGCTCCTTGCTCCACTCCGCAGCAATGTACACACCGTGCTCCGATCGCATCAGCGCGTCCACAAAACCCACCGTCCACGCCTCGTCGAACTGAGTCCCCGCACGGTGCTGCACGAACCACGGCTGGGCCAGCAGCACCTTCAGGTTCTTAGCCGGGGCAAAGCGGTTCAGCGCCTGCAGGCTCGCCGCCTGCGCCTGCGCCGCCAGCAGTTCCCGCCGCAACTGCTGCACCATCGCCACCTTGTACATATACGCCAGGAAGTGCGTGCGCAGCTTGTGGGCGTTGTCCACGTGGCGGTTCAGGTAGAAGTAGCGCCCTATGCGCCCCTTGTTCACCACCAGTTCGCCGTCCACCCAGTCCACCAGCTTGCGCAGCTCCGCGTAGTGCCGCGCCGCCGTCTTCTTCATCGGGTGGTCGTCGTCCAGTTGGTCGAAGTCCAGCTCCTCCGGGTACTTCTTCGTACCCCGCACGTGCTCCACCTGCGCGTTGAACACACCCTTCCTGAACATCTGCACCACCTTCTCTATGCGGTACCACTCGATGTCCTCCATCGACGGCGTGCCGTAGCACACGTCCTCCTTCCACTCGTCGAACGTACGCCGCGCCTTCGCAGCCCCGCTCGACGACAGGTACCGCCGTTCCTCCTGCTCGTACAGCCGCACGTAGTCCTCCTCCTTATAGCGCCGCCCCAGCTGCGCCGCGATGCCCGTCAGCACCTGGCTCAGCTCCCGCAGCGCCTCGTTCACCCGCTCCACGGCCTCCACCGTCTCCGCGTCGTCCTTCGCATCAGCCGTCAGCAGCAGCTCCTGCACCCGCTGTCCCTCAGCGCCGTAGTCGATGTCGCGGTCAGCGTCTATCAGCACCTCCACCCGGGCCCTTTCCAGCACTTCCGCCTTCAGGTCCCGCGTCACACCCGTGACGTTAGCTTCCACCCCCAGCAGGTGAAGCCTCCGTCCGTACACCAGTCTCTTGTCCTTGCACTTGTCTATCTCATCGTACAGTGCTATCACCAATCCTTTGTACTCTTTCATCGTCCTCCTCTCTCCGGCTATTGCCGAAAGGCTGCAAAGTTACAGAAAAAGCTTGTAAAGAACAACGGATTTTGGAAGATTAACGCAATTAGGCCTAAAATAAAGGCAAAACGGGCTTACTGCGAAGTCCCAGGTGGGAGTCGAATACAGAGGACAGAATACGGTCAAATTTGTCCAAGACGAAAATTATTCCGCCAAAAGCGGTGATTTTTTCAGATTTTATGCTTACCTTTGCCATGTCATTGATGATTTTGCTTGGTATAAGAGAAGAAATGAAAGAACTGTATTTTTTTGATGAGACATTCTACTGGGGCCGCTCCGGCAGGCGGGCCACGGTGATAGAGGCTGAATGTGAACTGACGCAGAGCGTGCGGCCCGACGAACTGCGGGCGGCGGTGGTGAGCGCCCTGAGGGTACACCGCAACTTCAGGGCGCGCCCGGTCATCGTGGGGCGGCGGTTCCTCGTGGAGGACTCCGAGGCGGAGCAGGTAGCAGTGGTAAGTGAAGTCGACGGACTGCCTCGGAACGTTGGTACCAAGGAGACCGGGGGCCTGATGCTCTATGTCAGTTACGGCGAGCGTCGCTTCACGCTCCATGTGTTCCACGGGCTGGCCGACATGCGGTCTATCTGCGGCTTCCTCGGAACCGTGCTGAAGTACTATTGTCACACGGGCGGCGACAGCCTGCCTGCTGCCGACAGCATCGACACCTTCCCCTGCCACGAGCACATCCTCGGGGGAGGCGCACCGGGAGCGTCTGAGGGTAAGTTCATCCCACAGGAGCACGACATCTTCCATCTGCCCGAAAGGCTGTTCAGCACGAGGACCACGCGGCAGCACATCATCGACATCGACGTGCCGATAGCACCGCTGCTGGTCTTCGCCCGCGAGAGCGGCAGTTCGGTGGTGCCGGCCTTGAACGCCGTCATAGGGCGGGCCATCCGCCAGCGCTACGACGTGGGGCAGAAGGAGATAGTATGCTACACGCCCAAGGACCTGCGCCCGGTGTTCCACTTCGAGACCGGCGGCAATGGCGCCATTCCCTTCTCGCTCCCCTATACGGCAGAGACCGACCGCCTGTCGGCAGGCGAGAGGGCCAGGCGGCTGCGCGAGGAGATGATGGTGCAGACCCGTCCGGAGAACCTCTACTCGACGGTGGCCCAGCAGCGGGCAGGCTTCGACCAGATATTCGCCGCGCCGATGCCCGTCGGGAAGGTGTCGCCTATGGTCGTCAAGAGCGGCAGGCAGAAAGACTCTGCCTTCTGCACCTACGGCATATCCTACGCAGGCCATCTCGACTTCTCTGACCATCAAGGCGGCGACGCCATCGCCCGGCAGGTGCAGACCGTGAGGGTCAGTGCCGGCTCCTATTCCTATCCGCTGTGGATCATTGCCTGCGAGTACAAGGGCATCCTCCGCATGAGGCTCGTGCAGTCGTTTGAGAGCGACCGCCTGGCCACCGTCGTCCACCAGGAACTCGCCGCCCTCTTCCCCGGCACGGCCTACACCGACCGCGGCCATCACGACTTCGACTCGTTCCCCTTAGGCAGCGTTCCCCGTAAAGACAACAAACAAGTATAAGCATTTAAACAAAAACATTCATGAAAAAGATGATGAATTGGGTGATGGCCGCCACCCTCTGTATCTGCGGCGCAAGTGTATTCACATCGTGCAGTAATAACGATGACAATCCGGTAGTTGATAACAGCCTCGCCGAAAAGATTGTCGGCAAGTGGATTCATGCCGACACGGACGGGGAGACGGTCACGACTGACATGAAGTCGGTCTATACCTTCACGAAGGATGGCGGCTCCGCGCTGAAGGGCTTCTACAGCATGTCGATGACGGAGAGCGGCGTGTGGGCCTACAGGCAGGAGACCGACCTGACCATCAGCGGCAACACCATCACGATGACATCGCGCCTGGCCGACGGACAGCAGTCGGTGGTAGAACTGACCGCCGTCACCGTCAGCGGCGACGACCTGCGCTTCACCGCCAAGACCACGCTCTCGAAGGACGGACAGGTGACGGCCACCTACGGCCCGCGCCAGGAGCACTTCACCCGTGCCGAGGCCGACTACACCGAGGCCGTTGTGGGCCTTTGGGAGATCACCTTCACCAGCGACAATCCCGAGTACGAATCTTCTGTGCCTTACCGCGAACTGTACCGCAACGACGGCACCGCCAGTTTCTACGACCTCATCGACGGGCAGTGGGTGGAGGAGGAGACAACCTACAACGAATACTTCGCCGACGGCTCCCTGTTCTGCTTCCGCTGGCAAAAGCCGGGACAGGAAGGGCGGCACGAGAACTGGGAAATCGTCTCCTGCACGGGCAGCGAGATGGTCAATAAGGCCTTCCACCGACGCGCCGACGGCTCCACTTACACCATCACCGCGCACTTGAAGAAAGTAGAATGACAAAATAAAAAAGTTGAAAAGCGTTATGGATATGTTTAGCAATGTGACTGAGAGCTTCAGCAACAACCTGATAGTGGAGGATCGCTACCGCATGATTCTCGACGGTCTGCAGGTGACGCTGCTTATCACGCTCTTTGCCGCCGTGCTGGGTACGATACTGGGCGGACTGGTGTGCTGGATGCGCATGAGCCGCCACGCATGGCTACGGCAGACAGCGCGTGTGTATATCGACCTGATGCGGGGCACGCCGGTGCTGGTGCTGCTCATGCTGATGTACTATGTGGTGATGGCACCAGTGGATGCTACGGGCATCGTGGTGGCCATCGTCACCTTCGCCATGAACACGGCGGCCTACATCAGCGAGATGCTGCGCACCACCATCCAGGGCATCGACCGCGGACAGACGGAGGCGGGCCTGGCCTTGGGCTTCACCCCGAGACAGACGTTCCTGAAGATTGTGCTGCCACAGGTGGTCCGTGCGGTGATGCCCGTCTATCAGGGCGAGATTATCAGTCTGCTGAAGGGCACGAGCATCGTGGGCTACATCGCCGTGGCCGACATGACGCGCGCCTCCGACCTGATACGCTCGCGAACGTTCGATGCCTTCTTCCCCCTCATCGTGACGGCCATTATCTATTTCCTGGTGGCGTGGCTCATCGGAATGCTGCTTCAGTCACTGGTGCAGCGGCAACGTATGAAAGCTACGGTTGCGGCAGTGGTGCTGACACTGTTAGGCCTGGCGGGCTATATGCCCACGATGGACGGAGGCGATGCTCCTGCCAACAGGTCTGGCATTTCGTCGTCAGAGGTGCCTCCCGTCTTCAAGGCGCTAAAGGGCAAGAGTGTGGCCGTCATCATCGGCAGCATCCAGGACATCGCCGTCACCGGCATGGCTCCCGATGCCGACATCCTGCGCTTAGCCTCGCAGGCCGACATGCTGGCAGCCTTGGAGAACGGCAAGGTGGACGTGGCGGGCAGTGAGAGCCTGGTACTGGTATTCTGCAAGGAGATTGCTGCCAAGGTGGACTCCGTAAACGCAGAGATGCAACCAGTTCCGATAGCAGCCTGCTTCCGTTTGGACAATACCGAGTTGCAGCAGGACTTCAACCAGTTCCTGGCCGAGATCAAGAGCGACGGCACCTACCAGCAACTGTACGACCGCTGGCAGCAGGCCGAAGACCCTTCGGCCTTGGACATCCCCCAGCCGCGCGGCACGGGGCGCACGCTGCGCGTGGCCACCTATCCCACCATGCCCCCGTTCAACTTCATCAGCGCGGGCAAGCCGTCGGGCTTAGAGCCTGCCCTGCTGATGGAATGGGCCAACCGGAGGAACTGGAAAGTGGAGTACCTCGTGATGGACTTCGCCGGACAGATGCCTGCCGTACAGACAGGCAAGGCCGACCTGGCCATGGGAGCCATCAGCATCACCGAGGAGCGGCAGAAGCAGGTGCTCTTCTCCGACAGTTATATCGAGTCGCACATCTTGTTCGTCACGCGCAAGGGCGAGGGAGGGATACTCACCGGTTCGTTGCAGCCGTCGGCCACGGAGGATGACGCCACCCTGACAGCCAAGCAGAAGGATGTACCGCCCGTATTCAAGGCACTGAAGGGCAAGCGCGTGGCTGTGATTGTGGGCAGCATCCAGGACTTTGCCGTCACCGACAATGCGCCCGATGCCGACATCCTGCGCATGACCAGTTCGGCCGACCTGCTGGCAGCCTTGGATAACGGCAAGGTGGACGTGGCAGGCAGCGAGAGCCTGACGCTCACCTTCTGCAAGGAGGTGGCCGACAAGGTGGACTCGGTCGATGCCCATCAGCCCCCCATCCCCGTGGGAGCCTGCTTCCGCAAGGACAATACCGCCCTGCAGCAGGACTTCAACCAGTTCCTGGCCGAGATCAAGAGCGACGGCACCTATCAGAAGATCTACGACCGCTGGCGGACTGCCGACGACCCTTCGGCCATGGACATCCCCCAGCAGCGCGGTACGGGGCGCACCATCCGCGTGGCCACCTATCCGGCACTGCCCCCGTTCAACTTCATCAAATCTGGAAAGGTCTCCGGACTGGAACCTGACCTGCTGACCGAGTGGGCCAACCGGAGGAACTGGAAACTGGAGTTCCTGATGATGGACTTCGCCGCGCAGATACCTGCCGTGCAGACCGGCAAGGCCGACATGGCCTTAGGGTCTATCAGCATTACCGAGGAGCGGCAGAAACAGGTGCTCTTCTCCGACGGCTATATCGAGTCGCATATCGTGCTCATCACGCGCAAGGGCGAGGCGGGGATACTCACCAGTCCGGCGCAGCCGTCGGCCACAGAGGATGACGGCAATACATGGCCGTGGGCCGTGGCGCTCCTTATTATAATAATAGGTGGCGGCGCGTGGCTTGTCCGTCGGCGGAATCACGGGGACAGGTCGCGTGATTCGCTCGGCACGAGCGATCATGGACCTGTCCCCATGATTCCCGACAATCCCATCCTACATATCTCTCACCTGAAGAAGAGTTACGGCAGCCTCGACGTGCTGCGCGACATCACCACAGATATCCGCCGGGGCGAGGTCATCTCCATCATCGGCCCATCGGGCACGGGCAAGAGCACCTTCCTGCGTGCCCTCAACCTGCTCGACCCGCCCACCGGCGGCAGCATCGTCGTCGATGGCGAGGACATCCTTGCCCGAGGCTATTCCGTCAACCGCCTGCGCCAGAAGATGGGCATGGTGTTCCAGTCGTTCAACCTCTTCGAGCACAAGACCGTCCTGGAGAACGTCATCTTCGCCCCCTGTCAGTTGCGCCACGAGCCTGAGGAAACGGCACGCCAGGAGGGAATGGCCCTGCTGCGCAAGGTGGGGTTGGTCGAGAAGGCTGACGTCTATCCGTCGAGCCTCTCCGGCGGCCAGAAACAGCGTGTGGCCATCGCCCGCGCCCTGGCCATGAAGCCCGACGTGATCCTCTTCGACGAGCCCACCAGTGCCCTCGACCCGACGATGGTGGGCGAGGTGCTCAGCGTCATCCGCCAGTTGGCCAAGGAGGGCCTGACGATGCTCGTCGTCACCCACGAGATGAAGTTCGCCCACGACGTATCGACGCGCATCTTCTTCATGCAGGGCGGCTATATCCACGAGGACGGCACGCCGCAGCAAATCTTCGACAATCCCATACACAGCGCCACCAAGGCCTTCATCCAGCGCATCCGCAAGGAGGTGTTCGAGATAGGCGGTTCCGACTTCGACTTCCTCGGCATGCACTCGGCCATCAGTGCCTTCTGCCACAAGTACGGCATCAGCGAGAAGGAGGATACGGCCCACCGCCTGACGGACAAGATGCTCGATGACGTGATGGCACCCTACCGCCCCATCACCGTGCGAATCACGCACAGCGAGCAGTCGCTCGTCACGGCCCTCGACTTCATGGTGGAGAAAATGACTGCCACGCCGCTGAACGATGCCCATCGCAGCGAGCTCTCCGGGCAGTGCCGCCAGGTGATAGAGGAAGAGACCAAGCGCGGCTTCCGTGTGAAACTGATCATATAATATTCTTCTGCGTCCACTAATTCCCCCACATGCAGCGGCCATGCCTCTCTTCCGTGCCGGTATCAGCGAGTGTGCGGCTAACAAATAATCGAAAAAAGGAGATAATGACAAATGATGTTTAAAGAATTGGACCTAACGGAAACCTAACGGTAACCTTAGGGTAACCTTAGGGTAAAGGCAGCCATATAGATGCCACTGTGACTTATACTGATAGAGGTTGTACTGATGCCTTCTTCAGGTTATGGAAGGCATCCTTTACAAGGTAAGAAAGCATCCTTTACAAGGTAAGAAGGCATTCCTGATAGGGGTTAAGCCCTATCTTAGCAGGGAGTTAACCCTATCTTCTCAACCGTTCGGCTATACTCAAACGACCGTTTGCCTATACTCAAACGGCCGTTCGCCTATACTCAAATGCTGGAGCACCATTTTGCATGGGTGTAGAGTGGGTGTAGAGTGGGTGCAGACTTTTTTCGAAGTGTGCACCCCAAAATGGCTCTGATAATCAGACGATTATCCCAAAAGGGTGTAGGGGGGCATACTTGTTACCGGTTTTTGCGCTATATGTATGAGCTATTTGTCGTCAAGCGGGGCTTGCTTTAACTTTTCAAGGGCCCTGCAGAGCTGGTCTGGGCAGGAAGTGCCTTTTGTGCCACAGCGGATGCCGTCGAGACGTTTGATGACGTCGTCGATATGCTGGCCGCGCACCAACTGACTGACACCTTGAAGGTTACCATTGCATCCTCCAAGGAAGAATACCTGCTGAATCACATTGTTCTCGTCGGCAGTCACATCGATCAGTTTCGAGCAAGTGCCTCTCGTTTCATATTGTACATGTTTCGTCTTCATATCTCACATTATTTATTCGGTTGCAAAGATAGTAAAAAAACTACAGATTTCGCAGATTAACACAGATTAATGATAAAAAAAAACAGAATTATGCGTAATCTGCGGTTTTATTTTGTATCTTTGCAGGCGGTTATGATTGACAGGGCGACGATAGACAAGATCATGGATGCCACGAACATTGTGGACGTGGTGGGTGAGTTCGTGACGCTGAGGAAGGCGGGCGTGAATTATAAAGGTCTGTGTCCGTTCCATGATGATACGACACCTTCGTTCATGGTATCACCCTCGAAACAGATCTGCAAGTGCTTCGCCTGTGGTGAGGGTGGTACGGCCATCAACTTCTTGATGAAACACGAGCAGATCACCTATCCTGAGGCCCTGCGCTGGTTGGCGAAGAAATATAATATTGAGATTCAGGAGAAGGAACTGACTGACGAGGAGCGTAAGGAACAGAGTGACCGTGAGTCGATGTTCATTGTTAACGAGTGGGCGAAGAACTACTTTCAGGACATGCTGAAGAACGACCCTGACGGCATTGCCATAGGCAGGCAGTACTTCCGTAGCCGTGGCATCCGAGACGATATCATCGAGAAGTTCTCATTGGGCTATGCGCTTCCGAAGCGTGATGCCCTGGCCCTGGCAGCACAGAAAGCCGGTTATCAGGCGGAGTTTCTTATCAAGACCGGGCTTTGTATTGCTAAGGATAATAAGTCTAAGGAATCTGGGAATCAAGGAGAGCCCTTGGCGGACCGTTATGCTGGTCGTGTGATTTTTCCCTGGCTGAACGTCAGTGGCAAGGTGGTGGCTTTCGGCGGACGACTGCTGGATGCCCGTACAAAGGGTGTGCAGCAGAAATACGTCAACTCTCCTGACTCGGAAATCTACCATAAGGATCATGAGCTCTATGGGCTATATCAGGCCAAGAAGGCGATTGCTAAGGAAGACCGTGTATATATGGTGGAGGGCTATACTGATGTGATAGCGATGCACCAGTGTGGCATCGAGAACGTGGTGGCAAACTCAGGGACTGCGCTCTCTGTGTATCAGATCAAGCTGCTCAGGCGCTTCACTCAGAACATTACCTTATTATACGATGGCGATGAGGCAGGCATTCATGCCGCCATGCGAGGCGTGGATATGCTGTTGGCAGAAGGTATGAACGTAAAGGTGCTGCTGCTGCCTGACGGTGATGACCCGGATTCCTTCAGCCGCAAGCACTCCGCTACGGAGTTCAAGGAGCATATTGAGAAAAACGCCACGGACTTCATCTCGTTTAAGACACGTCTGACGGTGGACAGTGTCGTTGACCCCGTGAAGCGCTCTGAGGCCATCAGTGGCATCGTGAAGAGCATCTCCGTCATCCCAGACCAGATCCTGCGTTCCACCTATCTCAGTGAACTCTCCCAGCGTCTTGGCATCAAGGAGTCGACGCTGTTGAACTCGATGAACGGCATGATCAGCAAAGACATCGAGGAGAAAGAGAAGGAAAGGCAAAGGAGTAGTGAAGTAGCGAATGAGAGTGGCGGTGCAGCCAATAGTGCAGCCAATTCAGGCAATGGCTTACGTACAGGACTACTTAACTCCATAACGCCTGACAAAGAAGTGGAGCGTCTGCTGGTGCAGTCCATCGTCCGCGATGGGGAGAAAGTCATCTACGAGAATGTGGAGACGGAAGACGGTAGCACAACTGATCTGACAGTGGCGCAGTATGTGGCCTACGACCTGGGGCTCGACGAGATATGCTTCCACGACGACCGCTACAATCAGATCTTGTCTGAGGCAGCCGTCAAGAGTGCTGAGAAGGGATTCAAGGCAGAGGAATACTTCCTGCATCATCCTGACATCGCCATCAGCTCCCTCGCCGCAGACCTCGCCATCGACCGTCATCAGCTGGGTAAGGGCTTCCAGCCTAAGGAGCGTGAGGGTGCCCTCAGGCAGCGTGTGTTGCATCTGGTGCTCGACCTGCGTATGGATATCATCGAGAAACGGCTGAAGGAGATACAGGCACAGTTGAGGAAGGTGGGTAGCGACATGGCCAAAGCCCGGGAACTGCTGGAGGAGTATCGAGACACCCAGCAGATACGCGACGCTCTCGCCAAACGACTGGGCAACGACGTGATAGGGTAGTTATGAGTTGGAACGTCATATTATTCACGCTTTGGCAGGTTATTGCCGTCCTGACCATCGTCCATGTGGTGCTCGACAACCGTCAGCCCGCAAAGACCATGGCATGGGCGCTGGTGATCTACTTCGTCCCTATAGTGGGCGTGGTGTTCTACCTCTTTTTTGGCATTAACACCCGCAAGGAACGTTACGTCAGCGAAAGGAGTATGAACCAGCTCACCAAGCGGTCGATGCTGGAGTTTGTTGAACAGCAGAATCTGCGTCTGCCTGAGAGACACAAGCCGTTGATAGACCTTTTCATCAACCAGAATCTCTCACTGCCCTTTAAGGATAACAAGGTGGACTTCTATACTGACGGCTACCAGTTTTTTACGGCCCTGCTGCAGGAAATAAGCAAGGCTAAGAACCATATCCATCTCGACATGTATATCTTTGCCGACGACGCTTTAGGGTGCCTCGTGGCCGATGCCCTGATTGATAAGGCACGGCAGGGGGTGGAGATACGTGTCATCTATGATGATGTGGGATGCTGGAATGTCAGCAGCCAGTTCTTCGAGAGAATGCGAGAAGAGGGTATCGAGGTGGCGGCATTCATGCCAGTACGCTTCCCTTCATTTACGAGTAAGGTGAACTACCGCAACCACCGTAAGATCATCGTCATCGATGGTCTGGTGGGCTTCATCGGCGGCATGAACATCGCCCTACGCTATGTGAAGGGTACGAAAGAACAGCCATGGCGTGATACGATGCTGAAGGTGACGGGTGGAGCCGTCAATGCCTTGCAGAGGGCGTTTCTGGTGGACTGGTATTTCGTGGACCGTACCCTGCTTTCCGACCGCAAATACTATCCCCAGCGTACTGCTGCCGAGGGGCAGTTGTCTAATAACTGTCTTGCCCAGGTGGTAACCAGTGGACCTGTTACCCCTTATCCTGAAATCATGCAGGGCTTCGTCCGTATCATCACTGGTGCCCGCCGGTATCTCTATCTGGAGACACCTTATTTCCTGCCCAACGACCCTGTGCTCTTTGCCCTGAAGACCGTGGCACTGGCAGGTGTCGACGTCAGGGTGATCTGTCCGCGTCATAGCGATGCGCGTTTTGTGGAGTGGGCCAGCAGAAGTTACCTGCGTGAGGTGGTGGAGGCTGGTGTCAAGGTAAAGCTCTACGAGGGGGGATTCTTGCATTCAAAGCTGATGGTGTGCGACGATTCCATCAGCACCTGCGGCTCTACAAACCTCGATTTCCGCAGTTTCGAGAATAATTTCGAGGCGAACGTGTTCTTCTACGACGAGGGAGTGGCCCTCAGGATGAAGAAGGTGTTCTTCGACGACGAGCAGCAGACGGTATTGCTGACAGATATCCCTCAGCGCATGAGGGCGGACTTCCTGACAAGGTTGTGGGAGAGTGTTACTCGGATGCTTTCCCCGTTGTTCTGAAAATCGAGAAGTTCACACTGCCATAGCTGCGATGCTCCACGAAGTGCGGATCATCGCTGAAGTCATTGTCCTTGCCGTGTTCGAATACGAATATCCCATCTTCTTTCAGCAGTCCCTTTTCGAAGATGAGGCTGGGAATAGTGGGCAGCTCCTTCAGAGCGTATGGGGGATCGGCGAAGATGAAGTCATACTGTTGCTTGCACGACTTGATGAAGCGGAACACGTCGCCACGCAGAGGTGTCACAGAAGTTTCCCCCAGCTTATTCAGACAGTCCAGGATAAACCGGTGGTGGTCGCGATCGAGTTCCACACTCACCACACGGCTACAGCCACGTGATACCAGTTCCAGCGTAATGCTGCCAGTGCCTGAGAAAAGGTCAAGGGCCTCGGCACCGTCCAGGTCGACATATTGTGTGAGTACGTTGAAGATGTTCTCCTTGGCGAAGTCGGTCGTGGGCCTTGCCTTGAAACTCCTTGGAATATCAAAGTGACGTCCCTTGTATTTACCGGTGATAATCCTCATTATCTTCCTTTTGTGATGAGTGTCATCAGGTCGTAGGGCATGCCCTTGACAGTCGTGGCTGGAGCCTGGTTGAAGTCGACGGCTGGGTTCACGACATACACCTTCTGAACGAATTGCTTCAGTTCCTGCAACAGATGCTCCTGCTCAGGTATGTCGCCAACGAGGTGCAGTTCGTCGTGGCTTGTGTCCAGCCGTAACTGCTTCCAGATGTATGCCGTAAAATACAGGGCGTCGTTGGCGTGGCTTACCTCAAAGGTGTTGCAGTAGCGGAAACGGTTCTGTTGGAAGGCGAACAGGTAGAGTTGTCCTGCCTGGAAGCATGCGTAAAGTTTGTTGTAATGGCCAGTGAAACTGCGCTGGTACAAGTGGCGCCACACAGGAGTCATCATATGTACGAACTGTGCATCCTCATAGTGGTCGTTGATCACCATGTGCAGGTCCTTGTTGATGGGGAAGACGCAAACAGCCTTTAAGTCGGGCAGCACGTTGAAGAGCATGCGTTGCAGTTCCTGACTTGGCGCGAAAGTATAGTTGTACAGGTCGTTGATGTTTTCTTCCTCAAACTGCTCGATGGGCACGAGCATGGGAAGCGTGTCCAGCAGCACCTGTACCCGTCGTGTGGGAATGGCTGCGAGATCGGCTGTCTTGAAGGCCTCGCGCAGGTTGGCGGCCATCGATATGCCGCCCTTCACAACGTATGGCTCGTAAATGAACGGCCGATCCTGATTCGTAGGGTCGAGCATCGTAAACGAGAGGGTGTTCCTCCCGATACGTATGATCATCTTCTTGTTCTGTATCTCCTGCATTTGGCTGCAAAGGTACTAATTTTTTTATAATTCAACCGCAGAATTCGCATATTTCGCAAGTCAGTTTGAAAAAATTCTGTTTAATCTGTGGTATCTGAGGTTATTTTTTGTACTTTTGCGTGCAGAAATGATTGGTGACGAGCTGAAATACCGTATTCTCCAGACCTTTGGTCTCGAGCCGACTGAAGAACAAGAGCACGCCTTGAACGTGTTCTCGCTATTCATGACCGACCGTTCAGAGCAGGTCGTGATGATTCTCCGTGGTGCGGCCGGCACAGGCAAGACCACCCTCGCAGGTGCCATCGTCAAGGCGTTGGTGTCGCTGAATCAGAAGCTGATTCTTATGGCGCCAACGGGACGAGCTGCGAAGGTCTTCTCGCTCCATGCAGGCCATTCTGCCTACACCATCCACCGTCGCATCTACCGTCAGAAGTCGGCAGGCAGTCTCTCGGCTTTTACCCTTAACGACAACCTCAATCGCGATACACTCTTCGTTGTCGATGAGGCTTCGATGATTGCCAATCAAGGTTATGGAGACTCAGCCTTCGGAAGCGGTTGCCTGCTCGACGATCTGATGCAGTTCGTCTATAACGGTATGAACTGTCGGATGCTGCTCATCGGCGACAAGGCTCAGCTGCCACCCGTAGGCGAAGAGGAGAGTCCTGCGCTCTCTGCAAGCATGCTGCGTGGCTATGGCATGAAGGTCTATGAGTGTGACCTCAACCAGGTGCTCCGTCAGAGTGAGGCCTCAGGCATCCTGTGGAACGCCACCCGTATCCGTGAGAATCTTGCTCTCCCACAAATACGCCTCAAAGGATTTCCTGACATTCAGGTGGTGCCTGGCGACGAACTCGTAGAGTCATTGTCGTCGAGTTATAGCCGTGTGGGCATGGACGAGACGATGGTCATCACCCGTAGCAACAAACGTGCGAACATCTATAATCAAGGCATCCGCAACACCATTCTCGACCGTGAGGACGAACTCTGCCGAGGCGACCTGCTCATGATCGTAAAGAACAACTATTTCTGGGGTCAGGAGGCAGGTGTCAGGAAACAGGAGTCAGGAGACAGGAGTCAGGAGTCGGGAGGCATCGACTTTATTGCGAATGGCGACCTGGCAGTGGTGCAGCGTGTCCGTCATGTCCATGAACTCTATGGCTTCCGCTTCGCAGAGGTCACCATGCAGTTCCCTGACTACGACCATTTCGAACTGACTGCCATCGTCATACTCGACTCGCTCACCACCGAGGCTCCAGCCCTCACCCGTGAGCAGCACGAACAGCTCTACAATGCCGTGCTCGAGGACTATGCCGACATCCCTCATATGGCAGACCGTATCAAGAAACTCAAGACCGACCGTTATTACAATGCCCTGCAGGTGAAGTTCGCATACGCCGTCACCTGTCACAAGGCACAGGGCGGACAATGGGCGCACATCTATCTGGACCAGGGTTATATGACTGACGACATGCTGTCGCCCGACTATATCCACTGGCTCTATACCGCTTTCACTCGCGCTACGGAAAAGCTTTTCCTTGTGAACTGGCCAAAGACACAGCTATCAGAATAAAAAACATCACAGATATGAAACGAACTATCATCATGACTATCGTGTTCGTGGGCTGCCTGCAGACGGCACTGGCTCAGAACACCATCGAGAGTATCCGTAAGGCCTACCAGGAGCAGAAAGAGGCCATCGCCCAGATGAATGACGAATTCCCTGGCGAGGGCACTCCACCCGTGTATTACCATCTTCATGTGTCGCAGAACCTGCCTGGAACGGGCATGCACCACGAGAATGTGCATATGTACTACGGTGAATTGTCCAGTGAGGAAGAGGAAGAGTACGATCCCTTCCCTCCCCACTACCTGAGTTTCGTCACTTCGAAGTACAACTTCGCCGCCCGTGAGTATTACGAGGAGTATCTCTATGACGACAAAGGGCAAGTGATGTTCATCTACGCCTATACACCCAACGAGGACTTAAGCAAGATACTTGAGTTCCGTCTCTATTTCGACGGTCAGCGTCTGTTGCGGCTCAACGTGAAGGCGGATGAGGCAGATGTCTATACTGGTACGACCATTCCTGAAGCGTACTCCGGCTACTGCTCGCTATACACTGACTGGGCCAGTCGCCACCTCGATTTGTTCAAGGCCGTCGATAACAATACACACTTGTAATGCGGTCAGGGAGCTATTCCGTGCTTCCTGTTGCCTGTTTCATGCCTTCCAGGAATTGCTGTTGCAATTGCTTGGCGAGGGCGTTGCCGGGGTTCAGCCGCAGGGCCTTTTCATAGTTCTGCATCACTTCCAGATAATAACGCTGGCCGTTTTGGGCTGGGTTCTGGACGATGCGTACCATGTAGAGGAATCCACGAAGGGTACAGATGTCAGAAAGGTCGGCTCCCTTCATCTGTTCCATTTTGCCAATGGTCTGCTCTGTCTCTGAGAGCAGGTTCTCTGTCTGTGGGGCGTGTGGATTCTGCACGGCGTAGATCAGGCTCTGCAGTGCCATCTGGTACTTCGGCAGGATGCTGTCAGGGAACATGGCGTCGATGCGCTTGAGTTCAGCGACGCAGTTTAGGACGGTCTCTGGGGCTTCCTGTCTTAGTTTGCTGAGCGACTGGCCTACGAGCGCCTGCATGGGCATCTCCTGGGCGTTAATACTTACTGCTGCCATCAGAAAGAGTGCGATGGCTGTCACACGGTTTTTAAAAATTTGAAATGTCATACGCTTTGTTATTTTTAAGTGAAACGAATATGCCGATATAGAAGAAACGGTCGCGAGTGGCGGTAATCGCCGAGCCGTTCGTGTTGTAGCCAAAGATGTTGGTACGGCCTAGGATGTTGTTGAGCGACGTGTAGACGATAACTTTCGGATTGAGCAGGTAAGTGACGTTGGCGTCCACACTATTATAATAAGGTGTACGGCCGATGGGGGACCTGCGGCTACTGGCATACGACTCGGCTAGTCCGACGATAAACTTGCCAACAGCGTATTTCAGCGTCAGACGGAGATTATGTCTGGAAGCGAAATCGGGTGTGCGAGGGGTCGTATAATCAAGGTACAGACGCTCTGAGTCGTTGAAGGAATATGACAGCGTCGTGATCAGGTTCTTCATCATGGAATGGTTCTCGATGAAGATGTCCACCCCCTGGCTCATGCCGTGTCCGTCAGAGGTACAGATGCCATCGGCGAACAGTGGCAGGTGATGATACTTCTTATAATACGGCTCGATACGCAGCAGGGTCTTTCCCGTGTTGTATTGCAGGCTGAGAATAGCGTGGTCGGCAGTACTCTGGGCCAGACGCTCGCCGCTTGTCACGATATAGTCGTCTTCTGCCGTTTGACTGTATCGCCCGAACATGGCCGATAGCTGGAAACGCTTGTTGGGTACATAACTCAAGGTGGCACGGGGCATCAGCAGCCAGTCGTGATGATAACTCACGCATTCCGTTCTTGCCGACAGATTCAGGAACAGGCGGGGGACGATACGTAACTGAGCATCCACATGCGCACCAAGCAGATGATAGTCGAGCGTATAAGAATCGTTCTCATAGCGTTTCGTGCTGTGGCGCACATAGTCTTCCGCACCAGCCGACATCTTCAAAACCGATGAGAACACCTTGCGTACTTCACCCTTCAGATGGATTTCGTTTCGGAGGTTGTGGTAGTGGTCGTTCAGGACCAATGCATCGTCGATATCATTGATGACCGTCGAGTTGGCTATCCCCGTAAACAGACTGTACCCTTCTCCGATATTGGTTTTCAGCGTTGTGTTGGCATAGATGTTGTGTTCCAGTAAGGACAGTCGGCGGTTGTCGATGTGTTCTCCTACGGAGCTCAGGTCATAGCCGGCATAGGCTTTCAATATGCAAGCCGATGACAGCTCTGCCTTATACTGCGCCTCACCGGATAATTTGCGGTAGGGACGCGTCCAGTCTCTGCGGTCGGGAAAGAGGGCATCATAAAGCCCCATGCTCGTATAGTCGGCATTAAATGACAGACTGCTCTTGTCATACGCCTTCGTGCCGCCAGCGTTCCAGTCAACCATCGACGCACTGACGCCAAGCTTGTCGCCAGTGGCCACATCGGTGGTCTCCATCGGCAGTACGGACGACAGGGCCTGTCCGTATTCGCCACTATAGCCGCCCAATGAGAAGTTGATGCCTTTGAAAAGGAAAGGCGAGAAACGTCCGCGAGAAGCGGTGTTACCCGTCGTGGTGGTATAGGGCACCAGCACGTGCATGCCGTTGACAAACGTCTGGCACTCGTTGCTTTCGCCGCCACGGACGTACAGTTTGCCGTCTTCACCCACTTTCTGAGTGCCAGGCAGGGTCTGTAGGGCTGCCACGACATCGCCGCAGGAATTGCCTGCCATCACTACGTCGAGGGCATCCATCGTCTTGAAGTTGTCGCTCTTGCCGAAACTATAGGTACTGGCCGTCACCACTACCTCGTCGATGGCTGTCGCCTTCTCGCGCATCAGGATGTTGAGGCCTGTGGTCTGCGATGTGGTCAGCGTTGCATCGTCGAAGCCGATGAACGTAGCACGGAGCGTCATCTCGCCTGTATTCGAGGTCTGAAACGAGAATCGACCCAGTGAGTCCGTCAGGCAGCCGTCGATCGTACCTATTATAAATACATTCGCTCCTGCGAGCGGTTCCTTACCATCCGTGACGATGCCCGAGATGGTTGTCTGACTCATCACCTGACAGGCGACGAGCAGCATCAGCATGATATGTGTCAGTCGTTGTTTCATGCTGCAAAGATAGATACGAAAAATGACCCCGCCAAATTTCAGTGACAGACGGCTAAAACCACTGACGGAAAACTATCCGGCAGGACGAGTGACTACGAAAAAGGACGAAATGCTAAGCGATAAACGAGCGAAGTTTGGGCACGTAGGTACGCGATACGGGCACCACTGCGGGGCAGTTGCCAAGTCGGAGCTGATAGCCGTTGGAATTGCCCTGTGCCGAAGTGATATTGTTCAGGTTCACCACAAACGAACGGTGACACTGGAAGATATTATGATAGGCCTGCAGGTCGTCGAGCACGGCGGCGAGCGTTGTATGGATCTCTGCATGGGTCACTTTCCCCTCGTTCACATAACACACAGCCACGTTGTTCTTCTGCGCCTCTATATAAAGCAGGTCGTTGATGGGCAGCTGTAGGTCGTTGCCTCTGACGCTGGTGTCGTGAATCGTCACCATAATATCCGTCTGCGCCTCGGTTGTCTTGTCGAGCAGCGTCTCCAGTTGGTTGCGCAGATAACGGTAATAGCTCAGGCTGACAGAACAGACGGTGACGAACACCCCGATGATCAGCGTCCAATAAAGGAACATCAGTAACAGACCACCCGTAATCGGGAATTGGAACACCAGTGAGAACACGAAGAAATTGCAGATGCCGATAAACAATATCATCAACAGCACCGCCAGGGCTTCGTGCCAGATGCGCCAGGGGGAGATGCGCTGATGAATGGGGCGCTCGACAAATAAGGTCAACAGACAACAGGCGAAAGTAACGCCTCCGAACAGCAGCGACACCAGCAATTTATTGCCCTGATACATACTGAAACCGAAAGGCTGCAGCAGATAGAGTATCAGAAACACAATCATGCAGTACACTGCGCAGTCTCTTAACCAGTGGCTGCTCTGCGCAAACGGGTATTTTCGAGTTAGAAATGACATCATGTCGTCTATTTGGATGCAAAGATACGATTATTTTTTGGAAGTTCGGAAACTTTTTCATAATTTTGCAGCACAGATATTTTATTATGACTGAATCAAATCAGAGTGGTTATGAACTGCAGTTGGAAGATCCTAGGATTCCAACGACCAAGCAGATGATCTGGGAGCGCAAACTCCTTGACTTTACCTTACGCAACAATCTCCTGAACACCAGACTTGGCAGGAAGGTGGTACCCTTTATCTCTTTTGAGATAGAGTCTCTGGAAGACCATCTTCAGAATGGTGAGGACTATTACATCACACCGTCGCCAGGCAAGAAACTGGAACCTAATGCTGCCGGCATGTATGACTCCAAACAGCAGGCTTCGGGGTATCAGACAACCGTGTCGGAACTGATCAGTAACCATAAGATAGCTTCCTACTTGACGGAAACGGAACTGCAGAATGCCTTGAAGTACGTGCATAGGACGGCCCGTACCTCTATGGAGGAGAATGGTGCCAACAGCCTTTTCCTGGCACTGGGCATGCTGAAGTGGTATGAAAATTCCAAAAGCGAACAGCCTCGTTATGCACCCATCCTGCTCTTGCCTGTGGACATCATCCGCAAGAGCGGCAACAACTACGTCATCAGAAAACGCGACGAGGACATCATCCTGAACATCACCTTGGTGGAACTGCTGAAGCAGAACTTCAGGATTAATCTGGACGGACTGAAAGAGTTGCCGAAGGATGAGAGCGGAGTGGACGTGAAACTGGTATTCAACTATTTCCGGAAGGCCATCGTAGAACTGAATAGGTGGAGCGTTGTGGAAGAGTCGATGCTGGGTTTGTTTTCGTTCAACAAGTTCGTGATGTGGAACGATATTCATACGAATGCGGACAAACTGAAGGAAAACGTAGTGGTAGCCTCGTTGATAGAGAAACAGGACAAGCAGGACGTAGACGTTGATGGCGTGGATGCGAGGCATATCGACAAGCAGTGCAAACCCATGGACTTCGCCATTCCCCTGGATGTGGACTCTTCTCAGATGGAGGCTATCGTGGAGTCGGGTAGGGGACGGAGTTTTATCCTGCACGGCCCTCCAGGAACCGGTAAGTCGCAGACCATCACGAACATGATTGCCAACGCTCTGTATCAGGGCAAGCGGGTGTTGTTTGTAGCTGAGAAGATGGCGGCCTTGTCGGTGGTACAGTCGAGGCTTGAGAAGATCAACCTTGCTCCGTTCTGTTTGGAGCTGCATTCCAATAAAGCCACCAAGAAACATTTCCTGGAACAGATGGACCAGGTGCTGAAGGTTACGAAGATCAAGTCGCCTGAGGAGTATGCCCAGCGGTCGGAAGAACTATTCAACGAACGGAAGGAGCTGATCAGTTATATGGAGGCCCTGCACCACAAGGCTTCGAGCGGACTGAGCCTTTACGATTGCATCTCTGAGTACCTTGCCATTAGTGAGGAGGAAATCTGCGAGCAACTGCCTCAGAGTGAAAAGATCACCGTCGACTATCTCAGCAAGTGCAGGGGACAGATAGAGCAGATTGATGCCATTCTGGATATCGTGGGCCAGCCCAATCAGCACGCACTCTATGGGTTGGAGCCGAATGACAACAGGCAGGAGACGCTGGACGGCATTCATGCCCAGCTTCAGGCATTCAAGGAGCAATATAAGAAGTATGAAAGTCAGGCAGACAGCTGGTTCTTGATGCGTTATATCGCAAAATTAAAGTACTCGATATCGAGCAAGCGGATCACCAAGAAGCTCAATACGCTGACTATACAAGAAAAGACCCCTGACGATATCGTTGCTCATGCAGACCAATGGATGGCTGGTTACAGGAAGGTTAGGGACTGGTATCACTGGGTGGACAAAAAACGGGAATTGGAAGGAATGGGATGCTTGCCTGTCATCACCAAGATAGAGGAAGGCACCAGACCTGCTGAAGCGATGAATGCTTTCCTGAAAGGCATGTACCAAGTGCTGATCAGGTCGGCCATCGATGAGAACGAGCAACTTAGAATGTTCAATGGACTGAAATTCCGCCAGCAGATTGAGAAATACAAGCGGGATACCGCCCGTTTTCAGGAACTCTGCAAGGAGGAACTGTACAGCAAGCTGGCTTCCAGGGTGCCCTCTACATCGGCTGCCATCGCTGAGGGTTCGGAGATAAGCATACTGAAAAGGAACATTGCCAACGGTGGCAGAGGCAACTCCATCCGTTCCATCATCGACAACATTCCCACACTGCTGCCAAGACTATGCCCATGTATGCTGATGAGTCCGATTTCGGTGGCACAATTCATCGATCTGAATACCGAGAAGTTTGACCTGGTCATCTTTGATGAGGCTTCTCAGATGCCAACTAGTGAGGCTGTGGGAGCCATAGCACGAGGCAAGGCGCTGATCGTGGTGGGCGATAGGAAACAGATGCCGCCTACCAGCTTCTTCATGTCGACCCAGGTGGATGAGGAAGAGGCTGACATCGACGACATGGAGAGCATCCTGGACGATTGTATCACCTTGTCGCTCTGTGAACATCAGCTGAACTGGCACTATCGTAGTAAGCACGAGAGTCTGATCGCATTCAGCAATTCCCAGTATTATGGGAACAATCTGCTGACCTTCCCGTCGATTGACGACCACGTGGCGAAGGTAAGGCTGGTGCCAGTGGACGGTGTGTATGACAAGGGGCATACAAGGAGCAATTCTGAAGAGTCGAAGGCGATCGTGAATGAGATCATCCGCAGGCTTTCTGATTCAGAACTGCAGAAATTCAGCATTGGCGTGGTAGCGTTCAGCAGGGTTCAGGGTGATCTGATAGAGGATGACCTGACAGAGGAACTTGACAAGCATCCCGAACTTAAGGAGCTGGCCTATAATGGCAAGGAGCCCATCTTCGTCAAAAACTTGGAGAATGTGCAGGGTGACGAACGTGATGTAATACTTTTCTCTATCGGCTATGGTGCTGATAAGGACGGAAAGGTGTCGATGAATTTTGGACCTCTGAACAATACGGGTGGTGAGCGTCGTCTAAACGTGGCCGTCTCCCGTGCCCGTTACGAGATGATTGTCTATTCTACCCTGAAAGCAAGCCAGATAGACCTGAAACGTTCCAATGCCAAGGGAGTGGAAGGCCTGAAGGGATTCCTGGAATTTGCGGAGACGGGTAATCTGCCCATTGTCGCAGGTACTGTCAACAAGAAGGAACACAACGTCATGGTGGATCAGATTTGTGATGCTCTGGCGCAAAAGGGATATGTCACCGACTCGTTTGTGGGCAGGTCGAATTTCAAGGTGGATATCGCTGTGGCTACCAGTGATAATCCTGAGAAGTATATCCTCGGCATCTTATGTGACGGCAGAAATTATTACGAGACGAAGACCACCAGAGACCGTGAGATTGTGCAGCCAGGAGTCCTTCGAATGCTCAACTGGAGAGTGATGAGAGTCTATTCCATCGATTGGTATGAGAATCGCGAAAGAGCATTGGAGCAGATCCTTCAGGAGCTGAAGTCTGTAGAGACGGGTACGGACCTGTCTGAAGTGGAATCCAAGGAAGAGACAATGTCTTATATTTTCGATGCAGAGAAGATCAAGGATGCAGGCATTTCCGAGCGGACGGTCAGGAATAAGGCCATGAAACCTTATAAGGAATGTGGAACGAAGTTTGCCGCGGTCGACAAGGACTCCTTCAATCCTTACCACGATCGTTACTTTCAAATCATTAAGAAGATTCTGAAAGACGAACAGCCGGCTACCGAGGGCTATCTCTGCAAGCGGCTGTCCAAGGCCATTGGTTTCGGCCATGCTGGTGCCAATGTCCAGAGGGCTGTCTCTTATGCTGTGTCCAAACTATATCAGGACCCTCTTTCTATAGACGGTGTTTATAGCTTTTGGTTGGATGAGGCGAGTGCTAAGGACTATATGAACTATCGGTCTCCCTCACCTCGCAGCATCACGGAAATCCCTGCCATAGAAATTGCAAATGCGATCAGGGAAGTCATAGACGAAGAGTTCTCTTTGCCAAAGGACAAGATTCCTACCATCGCAGCACGAAAACTCGGTTTCGCAAGTGCTGGTGTCAAGATATGCGAGGTCATCAACAAAACCATTGACTTGCTTGAGCAGAACGCCGTCATCACCATCACCAATGGCTCTGTGACGATGCATCAATGAAATTTGTTAAAGAAACTTATAATTCGGGAATTCGTCGAAATAGGTTTTTTTGTTCTGGAAAAAGATGTACCTTTGCAGCGTCAAAAGGTTAATAGATTGTTTTTTCGGTTTATTAGCTTGCAGTGATGCACGCTAATACACAAAAAATTGAAAGGAGCCCACAGTGATGTGTGCTCCTTTTTTGGTTGACATACCCTCTTGATGGGGTTGGATGATTAGTAGGTCACCTTCGGCTCAAGCTCCTTGGCCTGGTCGATCATCTTCTGAACTTCTACAACAGAGGGTACACGGCCGCAGATATGGAACTCTGCGTTGACTTCCTCCAGCTTCGGCTGCAGATTCTCGGCCACACGATGACGGAACTCCTTAACGGTGTCGACACCAGCCTTCTCAAGCAACTCTGAGAACTGAGGACCTACGCCATTGATACGGAAGAGGTCGGCGTGGTTCGTCCAGCGCAGGATCAACTTCTCACTGATGCCCGTTGCTTCAGCCAGCTCCTGACGGCCCTTGGGGGCTGCACACTTCTCGAGCAGTTCACTTACCTTGTTAATACCAGCGGCAACCAGCTTCTCTGCATAAACGTCGCCTACTCCTTCGATGTCGATAATCTTGTAATTCATAAATCTAAAAGTTTTAAGTTGTTAAGATTGTAAGTTTAATAAATAATTATTGGCGCAAAGATACGAAATAATTCATAATACATAATTCATAATTCATAATTATTTTGTATTTTTGCAGCAAATTTAACAGAAGATGATGATTGCAGTATATATTGTAATAGGTATTGCAGTTGGAGCGGTGGCGCTCTACCTGCTTATGGACCGTAAGATGGACGTGCTTCGCATAGAAGGCGGTAAGAAGGATATAGAACTGTCGATGCGTACAGAACAGCTGAGTGCTGCCACAAGCAGGGTGACTCATCTGGAGGCGGAGAACAAGACGCTTCACGCGAAGACTGAGACGCAGTCGAGGGAATTGGAACTCGTGAGGGAGCAGATGGCCGCAGAGGCTCGTCATCGTGAGGAGCAATTCAAAAATATGGCTCAGCAGCTGATGGAGAGCAGCGCTTCGAAACTGAAGGAGTCGAACAAGGAGACGATGACAGTGATTACACAGCCGCTGAAAGAGGCGATGGAGAGTATGCAAAAGGCCATTAACGAGAGCCAGAAGGATGGGGCGGCTCGATCGGCTTCGTTTCGTGAACAGTTACAGCAGATGCTCCAGCAGACTCAGCGGTTGGGCGAAAAGACGGACAGTCTGACGAACGTGCTACGTCGCGATAACAAGGTGAGTGGCAATATGGGGGAGATTATCCTGGGTGACCTGTTGGCAAGTCAGGGACTGACGGAGGGAATCCACTATGAAGTGCAAGCCCGACTCAGAGATGAACTTGGACGTCCTTTGAAGAATGATGAGACCGGTAAGGAGATGCAGCCAGATGTGATACTTCACTATCCGCAGGGACAGGATGCCATAGTGGACTCGAAGGTCTCGCTTGTGGCATACGAGAAATATGTGAATGCCGAGACTCAGGAGGAAAAAGAACGTTATTTGCAGGACCATATCAAGAGTGTGCGTCAGCATGTGAACGAGTTGGCCAGAAAAGACTATTCGAAGTATATCCAGAACGGCCGCGATGCCGTGGACTTCGTCATCATGTTCGTGCCTTTCGAGTCTTCGCTGCAACTGGCTCTGGCAAATGATCCTACGCTATGGCGCGATGCCTTTGAGAAGAAAGTCTTTGTGACGGGTGAACAGAATCTGCTGGGTATTCTCCATATGATTCACATTGCCTGGGTTCAGAACCAGCAGGCGGAGAACCAGGAGAAGGTGTTTGGACTGGCAGAGCAGTTGTTGGACCGTCTGGGTGATTTCGTGCAGCGTTATAATGACTTAGGCAATAAGATAGAAGCCGTTCAGAAAGCTTACGAAAGTACGAATAACAAGCTGATCTCTGGACGACAGAGTGTAGTGCAGAAGGGCCGTGAACTCGTGGACCTTGGTGCCAAGGAGAATGCGAACCGTAGGATTCCCATGCCGGAGGTGGGGATAGAGTGAGTTTATAGTTTACAGTTTATTGTTTACGGTTTATAGTTTACGGTTTACAGATGATTACCTTGTTGTCGGAGAAGATATGGGAGTTTGACTTGGAAGCTGCGCTGAAGGAGATTTCGGAGCAGCGACGGGAACAGGCCCTGAAGTTTAAGTATGAACTAGGGCAGCGGCTCTGTGTGCTGGCCTATCAGTTGCTGAAGCAGGGGCTGAGAGAGGAATACGGCATCATGGAGAATCCCATTTTCGAGTATAATGAGCATGGTAAACCTTCCATTGTAGGACATCCAGAGATATTCTTTAACTTGAGCCATTGCAAGTATGCAGCTGTCTGTGCTATCAATGATCAGCCTGTGGGCATCGATGTAGAGAGTATCCGTGAATACAATGATGGATTGGTTCGTTATACGATGAACGACGAGGAGATCCTTGAAATAGAATCGGCAGAGAATCCTGCATCCGCTTTCATCCGCCTCTGGACGATGAAGGAGGCTACCATGAAACTTATCGGCACAGGTATCAGCAACGACATGAAAACGGTCATCGATTATCAACGGTTTCACTTCGAAACCGTTGAGTGTGAGAGGTATATTTATACCGTTTGCGTTAAAAAATAAGCTATATTGCTTAAAAATGGTCATAAAGTTTTGTGGTTCAACTTTTTTTCATTACCTTTGCAACCGAATTAATATTTGAGAGCTTTATCTATTAAAATTTTGGGTCGTGAAGAATTTATTGTTGATTGGTGTGTTTTTAGTTACTGGCTTGATATTTTCAAGTTGTATGGGGTCAAGTAAAGGGGCTCCTGAGAGTGGCAGCACAAATGAGAAGATAGATAAAGACACGGTTAAGTCTGATTCCATTGTGTCAGAAATGGCACTCGCCATAGAACGTCAAGTTGTTCTTGAGCGTGTGAGATGTATTTACGGTCTTATCAAACAGGAATGCACCTATCTGGGCGGCTCTGTCGATAACGACTGGCTGGACAAGTCGTTCTGCAGCAAACGGTGGAATGATCTCCTGATGGCAGTACGCAGGAAGGAATTCCAGACGAACTCACTGTTCTTTGAGGTGAACCGCTGGACAATGACCTACGACTCGAACTTGATCAGTTTCGACGAGTTTGAGGTGGAAGACTGCTTCATCGGACCCAATAACGAGAAGACGGCCACGGTGAACTTTACCGTCTTTGCCTCAGATACATATACACCAGTCCGTTTAGAACTGGTGTATGAAGATGGCCAATGGAAGATCGATAATTTCTATCACATGAAGTACATGCTTAACTTGCGTCAGTGTATGTACCGATATATAGGTAACGACATGCTATACCTTATTTAACAAGGTTGCCGAGGATGTCGCGCGTCAGTTCCTTTGTAATGGAACGAGTGGCGGCACTGGTAGCATTCTTCACCACACGCCCTGTTGCAGAAGTCTTAGACTTGGTTTTCTTACCGGTAATCTTATCGCTGACATAAGTGCCGAGGATGGTGGCGAAGGTGGAGGTGATGGCGGTGAGAACAGCTTTCCAAACCTTACTCATCATACCACTCTTCTTCTTGCCTTTGGCTTTTTCTTCTTCCTGTGCAGCAGCCTCATTTTCGGCCATTTGCTGCTCAGCCTCAGCCATCAGTACCTCGAAGGCACTCTCACGGTCTATAGGCGTGTCGTATTTGCCATAGACACGACTCTGCTTGATAATGTCCATGCGCTGCCCCTCGGTAACGGCTCCAATCTGTGACAACGGGAACAATACCTTGGCACGTTCTACGATGTTGGGGGCACCCTTTTCGTCAAGGAACGATACGAGGGCTTCACCAGTCTCAAGGTTCATGATGGCCTCATCGGTCTTGAACTCTGGATTTGCACGGAAAGTGTCGGCAGCGGTTTTCACAGCCTTCTGATCCTTTGGCGTGTAGGCACGAAGGGCGTGCTGCACACGGTTGCCGAGTTGGCCTAAGATGACCTCAGGGATATCAGTCGGACTCTGGGTGATAAAGTAGATACCCACACCTTTAGAACGCACCAGACGAATGACTTGTTCAATTTTGTCGAGCAGTGCCTTTGAGGTGTCAGTGAACAACATGTGAGCCTCGTCGAAGAAGAAGACAAGTTTCGGCAGTGGCAGGTCGCCGACTTCAGGCAAGGTGGAATAGAGCTCGGAGAGCAGCCACAGAAGGAAAGTGGAATAGAGCTTGGGCTGCATCATCAGCTTGTCGGCAGCCAGCACGCTCATTACACCCTTGCCGCCTTCTGTCTGGAGCAGATCGTAAATATCGAATGATGGCTCGCCAAAGAACTTATCGGCTCCTTGAGCCTCCAGTTGGAGCAGGGCACGCTGGATGGCACCGATGGTCTGGACAGAGATGTTGCCGTATTTTGTGGTGTATTCCTTGGCATGCTTCGACACCCAGTCAAGCATCGAGCGAAGGTCCTTCAAATCGATGAGTAGCAGTCCGCGATCATCTGCAATACGGAACACAATGTTCAGCACACCATCCTGTGTTTCGTTAAGTTGGAGCAGTCGGGAGAGCAACATCGGTCCCATCTGTGAGATGGTGGCGCGCATGGGGTGTCCCTGCTCACCAAACACATCGTAGAAGCGCACAGGACAGGACTGGAACTGTGGGTTCTCGATACCGAACTCAGGCAAACGTTTCTCGATGAAGCCACTCATCTTACCAACCTGTGAGATACCAGAAAGGTCGCCCTTCATGTCGGCCATGAAACAGGGTACTCCTGCTTGACAGAATGTCTCAGCCATCACCTGAAGAGTGACGGTCTTACCTGTACCGGTAGCACCGGCTATCAACCCATGGCGGTTCGCCATCTTACCTGTAATACTGAGCGCTCCATTGGCGCAATGGGCAATATATAGCCCTCTCTCGTTGTCTAACATATGGTTATAGTTTTAAATTTTCTGCAAAGATACTATTTTTTACTGGTATCGACAAGAAAAGTGATATTAATTTTCTTCCCTTTGAGGGAATTCTCGTCTATTTGACGCGCCATACGTTGAGCACGATGCCTTTAAAGCCAGGTGAGAAGTCTGGTGCACAAACAAAGAGCGAGTTGTTCAGCCAACCGTATTTGCTATCTGCAGGAGCCTCGAACTGTGGAGCAGCACGGAAATAGAAACTGGGATTGCCGTCAGCATCTTTTCCATTAGCGATGATACCGCGATTGCGCACATGGATGTAGACACCATCGTCGGTCTTGATACAGTAGATGGCCTCTAGTTCCGTTCGGTTTTCTGTGTTCAGCTGGTAATCAGCTCCACCGTTGATGATGGTGCCCTTCAGTAGGGGACCCTCGAAAGTGCCGCCTGTGATGGGTATGACGGTACGTCGTCCGTGTTGGGTGTTGTCGATGCCGAAAGCCTCACCAAGTGTCACTTTCAGTTGTAGTGCGAACTCCAGTTCTGGTGTATTCTTTGGTGGATAGTCTTGTGCGCTGACATTTAGTGTTAGGGCTGCCAGCAGGGCCACGATTAGTAATCTTTTATTCATAAGTAATGTTAGGTTGGAAAAAGTATGTAAGACAATATGATTTTTAGCAAAAAGGCTTCCGCTATGGGAAGCCTTCCTATTTGTATAATGTAACTGATTAGTTGTATTTCAGAATCTGACCTGGCATCAGGCGGATGTTCTTTCCAATTCGGTTAAGTTTGCAGAGAGTGTCGACGGTGGTATGGCACTTGCGGGCGATGCTTTGTAGCGTCTCACCTTTCTTAACCTTATGGAAATGTACTTCGGACGAGAAAGAAGCAGAGGGAGCTGCGATAGCCATTTCCATGTCATCTTCATCCTCATCGGTGTCGAAGCGTCCGTTCCCACTGTTACCGTTAGCACCACGCAGACGGGTTGCCTGTGCTGATTCTGCAGCATACCTTGAACGGCGATAGGTATAGAAGTCGCCTGTCACGTCCTGATTACGGAAGTCGAACATCAATGCGGGGTTCAATGCCACGCCACAGAGACGGGTCTCGAAGTGCAGGTGTGAACCTGTACTACGACCAGTGTTGCCACCGAGTCCAATAGGATCACCGGCTTTTACTTCTTCATTCTCACGTACAAGTTGTTTCGACATGTGGCCGTAATAAGTCTCAAGACCATTGTGATGGCGGATGACTACATACTTACCATAACCTTTGGGCTCATATTTCACAATACGTACCTTACCACTGAATGCAGCACGGATGGTGTCGCCAATATATACCTTAATGTCGAGACCTTTATGCTGACGTCCCCAACGTGCTCCGAAATTGGAGGTAATGACGCGGCTGGGGGTAGGCATACAGAAACCACGAAGGTCGATGGTAGCCTCGTCGGGGAGGACGGAAGCATTGTAATGAGTAAGCTGGTTGTCCCACTCCTCATACAGGTCACCTGCGGGGTTTTCGAACGTCTCTTGTTCAATAAGTCGATGAAGTACTATGGAATCAACAGCCTTCATTTTCCTGTCTACGGGAGCTTGACGCGCAAGAAGATCCTGACCCTGTGAGGGTAAGGAAGTGAACGACATCAAAGCTAAAATAACTGTTGTTTTAAAAATCTTAACTGTTATCATTATGGGTTCTGGTTTGTCTTGTTAGAGCAAAAATACGGTGCAAAGGTAAGTATTATTTTTCAAAAACAAGCAGGAATGTGTTTGCGTTAACAACTTTTTGTGTTGTTTTAACACTTTAAAACTACGAAATGGCTGCCCAGTTGATATTTGTCTTACGTAATTGGCGTAAACGGTTCCATAACAAGGCATACTTCTGAGAGGTGCATTCTGGATCATCATCGATAATCTTCTGCGCTTCATCACGAGCCATTTGAATTAATTGTCCATCACGGGCAATGTCTGCTATTTTTAGGTCAAATGCCATTCCGCTCTGTTGTGTACCCTCAAGGTCGCCAGGGCCACGTAGTTTTAAATCGGCCTCTGCAATACGGAAACCATCGTTAGTTTCGCACATGATGTCAATACGCTTACGCGTGTCTTCCGATAGTTTGAAAGGTGTGACGAGTAGACAGAAACTTTGGTCTGCACCACGACCCACGCGTCCTCTGAGCTGGTGTAGTTGGGACAGACCGAAGCGTTGGGCGTCGAGGATAACCATCACAGAGGCATTTGGCACGTTGACGCCCACCTCAATAACAGTGGTGGCAACGAGTATCTGCGTCTCTCCACTGACAAAACGCTGCATCTCCTCCTCCTTGTCCTTGGGTCTCATCTTTCCGTGAACCTTGCTGAGACGGAACTCGGGGAAGACCTCACGTAGCGCATCGAAGCCGTCTTCCAGGTTCTTGAGGTCGCTTTTCTCGCTACCTTCTATCAGGGGGAAGACAAAATACACCTGACGTCCTTCGTGAATCTGCTGGCGGATTCCGTCGTAAAGCGTGGTCATGCGGGAGTCAAAGACGTGGGTTGTGAGTACGGGCTTTCGTCCTGGCGGCAACTCATCGATGATGCTTACGTCAAGGTCGCCGTAGAGGGTCATGGCGAGGGTACGTGGTATGGGAGTTGCCGTCATCACCAGAACATGGGGAGGATTCTCGCTCTTCGACCAAAGCTTTGCACGCTGCGCTACACCAAAACGGTGCTGCTCATCTACGACAACAAAGCCGAGACGTGCAAACTGAACGGTGTCTTCAATAACGGCATGTGTGCCAACAAGGATATGGATTGTGCCATCGAGAAGTCCCTCAAGAACTTCTTCGCGCCTCTTGCCCTTGACGATGCCCGTTAACAGGGCAACACGAAGGTTCATATCCTTCAAGAATCCCATGATTGTAGTCAGGTGCTGTTCGGCGAGTATCTCAGTGGGAGCCATGATACAGGTCTGGTAACCATTGCCGATGGCGATAAGCATCGACATGAGTGCTACGAGGGTCTTGCCTGAGCCTACGTCACCCTGAAGCAGACGGTTCATCTGGCGCCCTGATCCCATGTCAGCCCTGATTTCCCTGATGACTCTTTTCTGGGCTCCCGTCAGTGGGAAGGGTAGATAATTCTTGTAGAAAGTGTTCAATGCCTCGCCTACCTGTGGAAAAATGTAGCCGCGATATTTACGGCGATGGTCACTTGCATACCTTAATATATTCAACTGTACATAGAACAACTCCTCGAATTTCAGTCGTACACGGGCTCGTTCCAGATCTTTCGCGTTCTGCGGATAGTGGACATTGTGGAAGGCTTCGTTGCGCCCCATGAGGTGACGATTATGGATGATGAAGTCGGGTAGGGTCTCTGGTAGTGCAGGCAGTCGTTCCACAAGAGTCTTTGTCAGTCGCTCGAGAGCTCGTGAGTTCAGACCCGACTTCTTCATTTTCTCCGTGGTGTTATAGTAGGGCTGCATACCCATAGCCGAAAGGTCAACCTTCGATGCATCATCGAGGTCAGGATGGGTGAAATTGATACGGTTGTTGAAGATGGTAGGCTTGCCGAAGACCAGATATTCCACTCCAATCTTATATGTTTGCTTGGCGTATTTGCCACCGTTGAACCAGGTGAGATCACAGATAGCGGTTCCATCGGAGAAGTGGGCGACCACCCGTTCCTTGCGAGGTCCCATGGGATAGGTCTCGAAACTGAGGATATGACCGATGACTTGGACGTACGGCATGTCGCCCGTCAACTCATGGATGGTGTATACTTTCGAACGGTCTACATACTTGTAAGGATAGTATTCGAGCAAGTCGCCAAAGGTCTCTATGCCGAGTTCGTTACTTAGCATCTTCTTGCGGTTGGGGCCAACCCCAGGCAAGTACTTGACGTCCTGATCTAATATATCCAATTTCTGTTTGAAGTATAGGGTTTACAGTCTACATAGGGCTTCGGCAACGACGATGTCATAGGGTGTGGTGATCTTGATGTTTTCACGGTTACCCTCGACGAGTGTGATGGCATGGCCATAAGATTCTACCACTGAAGCATCGTCTGTAAAGCCGTCAAGATAAGGCTGGCGGTTAGCAGTCTTCAATAACTGTATGTCGAAGGTCTGAGGTGTCTGCACAAGTCGATAGTCTCCACGGGGAACGGTCACAGAACCTTCACCCTCCAGATGACGTACAGTCTCTACGACAGGAATCACAGGAATGACGGCCTTGGCCGTACGGGCTGCCTCGTAGCAGTTTTTTATCACATCGATGCTGGGGAAAGGGCGCACACCATCATGTACACCCACAACTCCGTCAGCATCATCAGGCACAAGAGCCAGTCCGTTTTGTACGGAGTGAAAACGTGTCTGTCCCCCATTGGCCAGTTGATACTTCACCTCGAAATGATACTGCTGACATAGCTGAAGCCAATAGTCCTGCTGGTTTTCGGGCAGTACGAGGATAATCTGCAATTCTGTAGAATACTCACGGAATCGCTCAAGTGTACGCATCAGCACGGGTTTTCCCCCAATGGGCAGGAACTGTTTGGGGATATCGCTCCCCATCCGTAGTCCCTTGCCACCAGCCACGATAATCACATAGTCCATTAGCAGCCCATCAGATGTTTGAATCTCATGCCCTCAGCAATCTGATCTGAGGTCTGCTTGTCCACCAGTTGCGTAAGCAGTTCGTAGGCATAAGGAAAAGCAGCTGCAGGACCCTCTGCCGTAGTGATATTCCCATCAACAGTTACGAGGTCGCCCGTATACTCTGCACCTCCTTTTTCGAGAGCCTGTTCGAAGCCGGGGTAGCAGGTGGCCTTTTTGCCGTCGAGGATTCCTAAGGGTGCCAACACAACGGCTGGCGATGCACAGATGGCGGCAATCTTCTTGCCGGCCTTGAACTGAGCAGTTAAAACCTCACGCACACCTTCATGTTCGAAAAGGTTGCTTGCTCCAGGCATACCGCCAGGCAGCATTAGCAGGTCGGCATCCGAATAGTCGGACTGATCGAATTGCAGGTCAGCTTCAATGTTCACGCCATGTGCCGACTCCACGAGAGGGAAGATGGTCGTGCTGATGGTTACTACTTCTACGCCTCCACGGCGCAGTACGTCGATGGGAATCAGGGCTTCGACATCCTCGAAGCCGTCTGCCAGAAATACATAAACCTTTGCCATAATCATTTCTATTTTAGGGTTTCTGAATGCAAAGATAAGAAAAAAAGTGGACTTAACTCCTAATTCTTAACTTTTTTTCGTATCTTTGCGCCCAAAAGCATATAAGTTGCATGGAACAGAGGAAGTTGAAGTTTGCCCTTTTTGGCAATATCTATCAGACCAAGAAGTCGACGTCGATCCAGAAGGTGCTATCGTGTCTCTCAGAGCATGGTGCCGAGTTGGTGGTGGACATGGAATATTATTATTTCCTGAAGGACAACCAACGTATCGATGTGAACGCCTCACGGATCTTCGCTGATGATAACTTCGAGGCGGACTACGTGATTTCGATGGGTGGAGATGGTACGTTCCTGAAAGCTGCCAGCCGCGTAAGGGAGAAGATGATTCCCATCGTGGGCGTGAACATGGGACGCCTGGGATTTCTTGCTGATGTCAGTCCTGTGGATATTGAACACTGTGTTGAGGCCATCTATCAGGATGACTTTGCCATAGAGAGTAGGGCGCTTATCAAGGTGCAAACTGACGGAGAACCATTGGAAGGCTATGACTGTGCTCTGAACGATATTGCAATTCTGAAGCGCGATACAGCCTCGATGATTTCCATCCGTGCCTCTATCAATGGTCAGTATCTGACCACCTATCAGGCTGATGGTCTGGTTATCTCGACGCCTACGGGTTCTACGGCTTATTCCCTCTCCAATGGAGGTCCTATTATTGTGCCTGGTACGAAGGTGTTCTCTATGACAGCTGTTGCACCTCACTCAATGAACATCCGTCCGATAGTCCTCTCCGATTCCTCAGAGATCACTCTTACTGTCGAAAGTCGCAGTCATAATTTCCTTGTGGCCATCGACGGACGTTCAGAGAAGTGCAAGGAGGGTACACGTCTGACACTTAGCCGTGCTCCTTACGACGTGAAGGTGGTGAAGCGTTCACGCCAGAGTTACTTCAACACCCTCCGCGAGAAGATGATGTGGGGTGTAGATGCCCGTTGAGAATCCACATCATTTGTGGTATACCTTTCTGCCTCGAACGATGTAGATTCCCCTTCTCTTATTGCCGTCTGACCATGAACCGACTTTGCGACCCTGCAGGTCGTAGTAGTCGTCAGATCGTAACGAATCTGTTTTCTGAATCGTAATGGGATTGTCGATGTCGTTCCCGCTGATGGTGAATTGGCTGGTGGCTACCACCTCCTTACCCTCAGCATCGAGGGTTATGACGACAGTGTTGATACCTGTAGTCTGAGGTGTGAGTTTGATGGTGTACTTGGCGGTCTGCCCTATTGCTAGTGCATTGATACGGATCAGATTGGTGAGCGTGTTATCGACAAAGATATAGAGTATGCCGTTTGTTACATTACCTTTGTTGGTAATGGTTATCTCTGTGCTTACAGGCTCTAACGTCAGTAACGAACTATTGAAAGTTATCTGCTCGACATCGAACTCTGTGACAGGTTTGAACTTGTTGACCTTGAATGCTTGGGAACGTGCTTCCATATACCATTCACCATGCCACTTGTAGAAGAAAGCGAGATAGTACGAATTACCATCCTCCAGAATACCTTTGCCACCACTCTCCCAAGTTTGGCTTCCGAGAGAATCTAACTGACAGAGAATGTCCGTTTGGGAGATAACCCCATAGTCATAGATATTGGTGTTGTCTTCTTTGCAGATGGCAATCACTCCTTCACGGTTGAACGGATTGAAGGATTTGTTGTTGACAGTCATATTGAAGTAGATGGTCTCATCCTTTAATTCGTTGTCCACCAAATTGTATATGTCGAAGGTTACCTCCAACTCTGGATTTGGCTCTTTGGCGATATACACATGATCTTTATAATACCAGTCGTCTTCAGTCCAATCTTCCTCATAGTATTTTGATGAGACTACATAGAACCAGCATTCTCCGGCAGACTCTGGGTAAAACGTCACGTCGTAGGTAGCAGAATTGTTGGGCTCGATGTCGAGATCAATGTGCTTGATTTTTTTGTCCTTACCTGTTGTTTGGTAGTAGATGGTTCCTGTATGGTCGGTGCCTCTGTTGAAAAGTGTGAGATGGGCGGTAACGGGACTGCCTACCTGCATCTTTCCTGAGAAGGTGAGGTCAGTAAGTGTGAAATTGTGTCCCTTCATCTCATCCTCCAGATACACAGTGAAGGCTTCTGATGCTGTAGCCTTTACCCATTCGTTGCGCGAACGGTAATAAACGATAAAGAAATACTCTTCGCCGTCAATAAGGTTTCCGAACTTTGCTTCTCCAGAACCGAGGGAGTGCGAATCCAACGTACATGTTAAGGTGTCGCTTGCGATGCAGTCTCCCCACTCGTTATTGATGTCGCTAAGTGACTGGAAAAGGCTTATCATGATCATGTCATCGTATGTTTTCGACCCTGTATTCTCCATCGTAAGTTTAATTGTGACAGAACTGTCGTCCAGATAGTAGATGCCTTTGTCAAGATCCAAACCAGGAATGTCCGTGTCTATGGTCATGCTGTTAAATGTGTTGGTACCGATGATGATATCTTGCTCTGCTGCTATATCATTACCTTCTGCATCGCGTGTAATCTTGACATGCCATATACCTGCAATGTCGGGCGTAAACGCCTGTTCGCAGATCATTATTGTCCCTGGTTTTATGGTGATTTCATGTTCGGTTGGTTCTTGCTCATTTAACCATACATAGAGCTTCCCACTATTCATGTTACCATCATTGCGAACAAAAAGTTGTAATCCGATGTCCTCGCCAACCTCCAGTGTGCCATTGATGAGAATATCCTCAATGGTGAGCATGGTAATCTGTACGGGTGCCTCAGGTTTCTGTATGTGGTAGTTCTCCGATTGGGTAGCACGAATCCAGTCATTGCCAGAATGGTAGAAAGCCTGGACGTAGTAACTCTGGTCGAAGTCCAGATCTTCTAAAGTGAATTCCAACGAAGTATTGCCGTCTTTTGTGATGAGGCATTTCTGCTGTTTGGTAAATAGGGGCTCTTCTGGAGCTATTAGGTTGTACAATTGTATCTGTACATCATTATTGTAGTCTTCTGTACCAATATTATTGATGTCGACTTGCAGATTGAGATTGTTATCTTCTGTATGGCCGTTTACTACATTTGTGGCAGTGACTCTCATCTCGAGACTGACCTCTGGATAGAGTGATATGGCAAATTCTGCTTCGGCCGCTATATTGGTGCCTTCGTTGTCGGCAGCGAGTACCAACTTATGCTCTCCAGCCTTAATGTCGTGGAGTATGGCTGTCCAATTCGTTGTTTTTCCAGCCTTCAGTTCTAGTTTGGAAGATTCGACAGACTGGCCATCCAACAGTACATAAAGTTGGTTATTAAAGTCATTACCGTAGTTAGTGATAACGGCAGACAAATTTACATTACCTCCTTCATAGAGTTGCCCGCTGACATCTAGTTGTCCGCTCAACAGGATAACAGGTTTCTCAGGCTCAATGGGTTGTCCTGGTTCGTCGGGCCCGATGGTAATTCCTTGTAAATTAGGGTCGTCAATCTCTTTTTGGCTGAGTGTCATCGAATTCCCATTGATGGTGATGACGATGCCCTTCTGCCATGCATTCTCACAGGGATACCATTCAGAGGAACCCGTTGCCCGGCTGCCTGCTACCAGATAGTATTGTCCGTTGGGCAGCGATTTTCCGAGGATAGAGACAGATTTACCAGCATAACCGGAGCCGTTCTTGTAATTGGCATCGAACATCATGCCTGCTTCAATGAGTTTGTAGTCAGTAGAGTAGACCAAAGCGCCAAAATCGAAAGGACCTGGTACGCAGTAGTTGTAGATGGAGTATTGTAGAATGACGTTAAAGTCCATGCCGGCCTTGATGCGACTCAGATTCGTCAGTACAGGCGAGAATGACTTGATGGTCAGCTGGTCGGCCAAGATAGTCGTTTCCGACTCTCCTTTGGGCTTGATACCAATATTGGCATCCTGATTCATGTTGTAACCGTCGGCACTGCCGCTGGCACCTATACCATTATTGTTGTATGGATTCAGGGCACTGAGCAGGAAGTAGCCGTTATCGTTGCCAAGCCAGCCCCAGTTCACATGGAAGTAACCATTGCCGTCGTACCCGTCGATAACGAACTCATGACCGCCAGCCGATGATGTTCCACCATAGATTACCGGCCTTCCACCGAGTAGTTCTGCATAAATGAGACGATCCCATTCTTCAGCCGTGTAGTCGTTTCGTTTCACATTCCTTGTCGTGGAACTGTAGCCGAAATAGCGCTTCAATGCCTGAGCTACGCTGACGGAATAAGCACCAGAATTATATGGCGTATAATCCATCTGTAAGCTGGAACCGCAGAGTTGCATCAAGGTAGATATAGCATCTTTCTGCGTCTCTGTTGTGTTATTAGAATAGTTGGGCATGATTTGGTCCCAGTCAATCGATGTGACGGGTATAGCGTCAACCTGTAAGTTAGCACTTCTGGTATTGTAGGTAGGAATCTCTTGGATAGTCTGTGAAGGGTAGCGATGATAGGCAATCACTTGGGCCATAGCCGTAGCCACACAGCCTGTCACACAATGAACTCCTGTCAATTGCGGACATTTGTTGTTGTAAGGGGCGTCTTGTCCCCAGGTGGATTCAATCATCGGTGCTATGGATCGACCTAGTTCTGTGGTGTTATTAGGGGCGTCAGCCCGAGTCGCATTTATTTGGTCGGAATAACTCTGAAGCCAGGCTCTCATGTTCTCTGGCATATTCTCGCTTTCGAAGGATCCTTTATCAGCATAACCTAATACGGCCGGTGTACGGTCATCGCTGCTGGCAATTACGAAACCTTCCTGCTCACCAAGGTTGAACACATAATAGCCATCAGCCTGACTGGCCACTTTCATGGATAACTTTTTATTGATATTATTACCTCGTGCCAATGCTGGTTTCTTGGCGGTGATGAAACTAAGGACGTTCTGCTTAGCCTGATTCAGGTCTACTGGACCGGCAAAGGTCATGGCGCTCAGCCACATATTCAGAATAATAAGTAATGCTTTTTTCATTGGTTCGGCAGTTTTTAATGGCGCAAAGATACAAAAAGAATCTGATAATTGCAAATAATTATCTCAAATTTCGTTGAGTATAATATTATAATGTACACGCGAGGCGGATTTCTTAAATAACGTTAAGGAATCAAAGATTTTCCCCAAAAAGTTTGGAGGGTATTACTATTTGGTGTACTTTTGCGGTGTACTATTGAAGTAGTACACTAATACAAAGGAATATTTAAACCAAATAATAGCATTATGATAGAAGTAAATAACATCAGTTTTAAGTATGCAGGTCAGAAGGATCTGGTATTCGATGATTTCAGCCTGAGGCTGGAGGCAAACAACATCTACGGTCTGCTGGGCAAGAACGGCACTGGCAAGTCGACACTCTTGTATCTCATTAGCGGATTGCTCCGTCCGAATAAGGGCAGCGTTTGTTTTGATGGCATCGAAACATGCAAGCGACTGCCTGAGACACTGAGCGAGATGTTCATTGTGCCTGAGGAGTTTGATCTGCCTTCGATGTCGCTCAATGACTATGTGAAGATCAATCGTCCCTTTTATCCTATGTTCAGTACAGAAGTGCTGGAGAACTGCCTGAAGGATTTCGAGCTCACGACAGACTTAAAGTTGAACGCCCTTTCGATGGGTCAGAAGAAGAAGGTTTTTATGGCTTTCGCATTGGCTACAGGAACAAGACTGTTGTTGATGGACGAGCCAACAAATGGTCTTGACATTCCAAGTAAGAGTCAGTTCCGTAAGGTGGTGGCACAGTATATGACTGAGGAGCGTACGTTGATAATCTCCACCCATCAGGTGCATGATGTTGAGTCGCTGCTCGATCACATCATGATTCTCTCGCAGCAGAAATTGTTGCTCGATGCCAGCGTGAGTGAGATTACTGAAAAGTACACCTTCGAATATCGCACGCCAGACGAGATGGATGATGCACTCTATGCTGAGCCGTCACTTCAGGGTAATGCCGTGATTGCCCCTCGCAAGGCCGATAGTCCTGAGACGCAAGTGAACCTTGAATTGCTGTTCAATGCAGTTACCCAAAGTAAAATTTAAGAGTATCCGTACAAATCCGCTGATTTCGGTCTTAAAGAAATAATGAATATGATACAATTTAATATCAATCGATTCGGAAAGTTGGCAAGATGGTCGCTGACGAACGACAAGAAATACCACGTGAAGACGTTCTTTCAGACGCTGGTGATTTTGGTCTTGGTCTTCTTGTTCCTCACGTCGATTACCGTCACATTTGGTGCGGAGAAAGCCAATTACCGCGCTTGCAGTCTGGCAGTGATCATCCTGTTTGCCAGTACGTTTGTCCTGGGTTCGTCGTTTATGTTCTATAGCATGAATCGTAAGTATGACATGCAGGCGTTGCTGATGCTGCCAGCATCGAACTTCGAGAAGTACTTGATGCGCAATATCTCGTGGATCCTGCTGTTGCCGCTCTATTTGGTGGCAACCATCGCAGCCGATTTGGTGCAGTATGTGTTTGGTTTGGTGGTGGGTCACGAGGAGGTGCGGTTTGTGATTTCTGCGACGATGGAGATGCTGGGCAAGATGTGGTCTCAGGTGCCTGCCGACAAGCATTCTACTGTGGTGATAGGACTATTGCTCCTCTTCCTCTGGTTCCAGTCGGTTTATGCCCTTGGCGCCACGTTCTTCAGAACGAACAAATACAACTGGATTCCCACGACGGCTATCATCATCGTGCTGTTCCTGGTGCTTGTCTGGCTCTCTCCTGACAGAGGTAAGATTGAGCTCGTGAAGGAAGACTCGGCATCAGATTATGTGCTGGATGTGGTCTATGCCGCATGGGTGATGCTGAACTTCTGGCTGTCGTACAGGCTCTTCTGTCGTCGGCAGGTTATCGGTAAGATCGTGAACCTTTACAAATGATTTTAGTTAGAGAGGAAAAATGTATTGCAGGCTTTGAAACGTATATTGCAAACTTTGAAACATACATTTCAGACTTTGAAACATATATTCCAAGCTTTGAAATATAAAATATAAATAAAGGGAAAAAGATATGAATAGTTTTAGTTTAAATAGATTTTGGCTGATGCTTTGCTGGCTAATCAACGTGAATCGCGTCAGACTGCTGGGCTATACGGTAGGCATCATGTTCTCAACATTACTGATCCAACTGATGATGTTCGTGTTTGGTTCGTCCGAAAAGATCATTCCTTATCTCTGGAGCTGTGCAAATTTCGGTTCGTTCTACATACCGTTCCTGATTCCTTTCACGGTCTGTCTGGCCTATTCAAGCTTTACCAGCATAGGCAACAAACAGCAGAGAGGTACCTGGCTGATGATCCCTGCCACCAATCTGGAGAAGTTCTTGTCGCTGATCGTCTATGTGACGGTGATCTGTGGCCTGTGTGCCATTGTGGGCTATATCCTGGGCGACTGTCTCCGCATGGGCTGCTTATGGATAGGCGCACAGTTGTCATCCGATCCTGCCATGAAGGCATTTGAGGTGTACAACTATGATGGTGTGGACGGAACGTATTATCTCTGGTCATCGACTGTGTACTGGTTATTCTGTGATATGACACCTCGTCTGTTGACGGTGTGGGGTAGCAGCATCTATTGGGATTGGTTCCAGTGGGCATCGTTGATCGTTCATACGCTGATAGCTATCTGGGTACACTCGTTATTTACCCTGGGTGGTACGCTGTTACGTAAGTATGCATTCGTCGCAACGGGTTTGTTCTGGATTGCGGTTATGTTACTCTTCATGGGGTCTCTCCATCGTCTCAACCTCAGCGTGTTTGGAAATATAACGCTTCCTGATGGTACTACTTATACTGGGACGGTTAACACGATGGCTTATGTGCTGATGGTGGTGCTCCCTCTGCTTGCTTACTTCAATTATCGGGCATCGTTCCGTATCTTCAAAGGTTTTCAGTTAATAACAAATAAGTGGACTAACTATGACATTTTCAAACGATAAACCCATCTACATCCAGATGGCAGACCGCCTCTGCGATGAGATACTTTCTGGCAAGTATCAGGACGACGACCGTATTCCGTCAGTCCGTGAGTACAGTGTGCTCCTCGAGGTAAACACTAATACGGCAGTCAAGGCCTACGAACAGTTGGCGCGTGAGGAGATCATCTACAACAAGCGTGGTCTGGGCTACTTCGTAACCAAGGGTGCGAAGAAACAGATTCTCAAGGCTCGTAAAAAGGAGTTCATGAAGGAAAGATTGCCAGAGCTCTTCCGCCAGATACAACTGCTCGACATCTCGATCGAAGATGTTGTAGAGGCTTATAAAGATATAAAGAGTGTTAAATAGGACGGTGTATCTGAAATGATTTGCAACTTTTCTCGTATAACTTACGACAAATTGTCAGAAACCATTAAGATGAAATAAGGTAATAGATTCAAAAGGTAAAAGATTGTTTTATGATACATCTACAAGAAATCAACAAAACCTATCAGGGTGCCCAGCCGCTCCATGTTCTGAAGGGCATAAACCTCGACATCGCAAAGGGTGAGTTCGTTTCCATCATGGGCGCTTCTGGCTCAGGCAAGTCTACCTTGCTGAACATCCTCGGCATCCTCGACAACTACGACTCAGGAACCTACGAACTGGCAGGCGTTCCCATCTGGAACCTTTCTGAGCGCAAGGCGGCTGACTACCGTAACCGTATGATAGGATTCATCTTCCAGTCATTTAATCTCATCTCTTTCAAAACCGCCGTGGAAAACGTTGAGTTGCCATTATTTTACCAAGGGGTAAGCAGGCGCAAACGCCATCAGATGGCACTAGACTATCTAGATCGTCTAGGTCTTTTAGACTGGGCCGACCATTATCCCAACGAGCTGTCGGGAGGACAGAAACAACGCGTGGCAATAGCCAGAGCACTCATCACCCGTCCACAGATCATCCTGGCCGATGAGCCTACGGGTGCATTGGACTCGAAGACCTCTGTGGAGGTGATGCAGTTGCTCAAGCAGTTGAACCAGGAGGAGGGTATGACCATCGTCGTGGTGACTCACGAAAGCGGTGTGGCGAACGAGACGAACAAGATAGTACACATCAAGGACGGCATTATCGGACAGATTGAGGAGAATCTGAACCACGATTCAAGTCCATTTGGCATTAACGGCATGATGAAGTAAGCTATGCACGATATCTTAACAGAAATATGGCAGACGGCACGACGGAATAAACTCCGTACGACACTCACAGGCTTTGCTGTGGCGTGGGGCATCTTTATGATCATCGTGCTGTTGGGTGCTGGCAACGGACTCATCAATGCCACTATGAAGATGAGCAGCGACTTCCTGACCAACTCGATGGAGGTGTACGAGGGTATGACTTCGAAAGCTTACAAGGGTTTAAAGGAGGGACGCTATATACGACTGAACAGCAAAGACCTGGACGCTACAGATGCTGAGTTCAATGAGAATGTTGACGAAGTGGGAGCATGCTACTACTATAGTACTACCGTCAGCAATGGTGAGCAATACATGAACATGCAGATAGCAGGCGTGTATCCTGTCCATACCCAGATTGTCAAAGAACATCTGATCTGTGGACGATTCATCAACGATATCGACCAGAAAGAGCGTCGTAAGGTGTTGGTGCTGAATGACCGTCAGGCTAAGGAACTGCAACCCAAGGACTACAAGACGCTGTTGGGTAAGTTCGTGAAGGTGGGCAATCTCTCGTTCAAGGTAGTGGGTATCTACAAGAGTCGTGGTGAAGGCGAAGGTAATGCCTATTCGTCTTACTCAGTTATCAAGAGTATCTATGGTGCCAATACGCCCAGTATAGGTAGTATCGAGTTTACCTTCCACGGACTGAATACGGAGAAAGCTAACAATGATTTCGAAAAAGACTATCGTCGTCGTCTGAACGCCAACCACCAGATCCATCCTGAGGATGAGCGAGGTATCTGGATATGGAACAACTATACACAGAGCCTGCAGATGAACGATGGTATCGCCATCATCCACACATTCCTCTGGGTAATCGGACTCTTTACATTGCTCTCTGGTATTGTAGGTGTCAGCAATATCATGCTTATCACCGTTAAGGAGCGCACCCACGAGTTTGGTATCCGTAAGGCCATTGGTGCCAAGCCCTGGAGCATCCTGCGACTGATTATTACGGAGAGTGTGATTATCACCACCCTGTTTGGTTACGTAGGTATGCTGTGTGGTATTTTTGCCAATGAGTATATGGATGCCACATTGGGCCATGAGGTAACAGACCTGGGGGTGGAGAAGATAACCCTGTTTGTAAACCCAACCGTAGGACTGGATGTGTGTATCGAGGCTACAATGGTGATGGTGATAGCAGGTACCATCGCAGGACTTATCCCTGCCTATAAAGCAAGTAGAATCCGCCCCATCGAGGCCCTAAGAGCAGATTGAAGATTATGAGAATAGATATAGATTCATACAGAGAAATCATCGACACGCTGACGCGCAACAAGTCGCGCTCGTTCCTCACCGGGTTCGGTGTGTTCTGGGGCGTGTTTATGCTTGTGGCCCTGATGGGTGGCGGAAAGGGCATGAAAGAGAAGCTGTACAGCAATTTCGATGGCTTTGCACAGAATACCGTTATCGTTGGTGCCGACCAGACCTCTAAACCTTATAAGGGATTCCGCAAGGGGCGTCGTTGGTATATGGAGTATAAGGATGTGCAGCGCTTGAAGCAGCAGGTGCCTGAATTGAATGCTGTGGCGCCAATCCTGATGGGACGTGGTTCGACAGCCTATTACGGCGACCAAAAGACAACCCCCAATATGCAGGGTGCCGTGCCTGATATCGTGCATATTATTACACCAAAGATGTACTACGGACGCTTCATCAACGAGATGGACATTAAGGAACATCGCAAGGTGTGTGTGATTGGCAAGAAGATATACAAAGACCTGTTTAAGGAAGGTGGCGATCCTTGTGGCAAGAAAATCCGTGTGGATTCTACCTATTACGAGGTGGTGGGCGTAGACTATAGCACTGGCAACATCTCCATTGGTGGCCGCTCTGAAGAGCGCATCACCATTCCCATCACCATGATGCAGGCTGCTTTTAACCGTGGTAATGCGGTTGATGTCATTGTTGCTACAGGTCGTCAAGGAGTGCTGATGAGCAAGATTACCCCTCGTATCCGCGAGACTGTCGCCAGAGCTCACTATATCGATCCTACCGACGAGCAAGGTGTGTTTGTATTCAATACCGAGCTGATGTTCCAGATGATTAACAATCTGTTTAAGGGCGTGAATATCCTTATCTGGTTAGTAGGCTTGGGAACCCTCTTGGCTGGTGCTATCGGTGTGTCTAACATCATGATGGTGACCGTCAAGGAACGCACCACTGAGATTGGTATCCGTCGTGCTATCGGCGCCACACCCAAGATGATCCTGTCGCAGATTATCTCAGAGAGTATCGTTCTGACACTGGTGGCTGGTATGAGTGGCATCCTCTTCGCTGTGATGATCCTGCAGATGTTGGAGATGGCCAATACAGAGGATGGTATTGTACAGACGCATTTCCAGGTAGGCTTTTGGACAGCTATCTTCTGTGCCTTTGTGGTGAGCTCGTTAGGTGTGCTGGCAGGCCTTGCCCCAGCTGCAAGAGCCATGAGTATCAAACCTGTCGACGCCATGCGCGACGAGTAAAAAACTAGTATACTAGTCAGACTAGTTCAACTAGTCCAACTAGACAAAAATAGAAATAAAATAAAAAAACAGTATAATTATGAAACGTTATTCAAAACTGATTATCGCCGCTATCGTAGCGCTGATTTTCATCGGAACATTCGTGTTCCTGTGGCAGAAGAGCCAACCCAAAGAAGTGGTTTACAACGAGTTTACTCCCAAGTTGGACAGTATCCAGAAAACCACCATTATTACAGGTAAGATTGAACCCCGCAACGAGGTAAACATCAAACCGCAGATTTCTGGTATCATATCTGAACTCTACAAGGAGCCAGGCGACTATGTGAATGCTGGTGATGTAATAGCAAAGGTAAAGGTAGTGCCTGAGATGGGACAGCTCTCGAGTGCAGAGATGCGTGTACGTCTGGCTGAGATTAACCTGAAGCAGGCCCAGACCGACTTTGAGCGTGAGCAGAACCTGTTTAATCAGAAACTTGTTAGTGCTGATGAGTTTGACAAGATAAAGGTATCTTTGGCTCAGGCTAAGCATGAAAAAGTGGCTGCCGAGGATGCTCTGCAGGTAGTAAGAGATGGCTTCTCGAAGGCTAATGCCAAGGCGTCGTCTACACTTATCCGCTCTACCATCAGTGGCGTAATCCTCGACATACCTGTAAAGGTAGGTTACTCAGTTATCCAGGTTAACACCATGAACGAGGGTACCACAATCGCTTCGGTAGCTAATATGAACAACCTGATTTTCCGTGGTAACATCGATGAGACGGAGGTGGGACAGCTGGTTAACGGTATGAACATGAAGATTACCATCGGTGCCCTGCAGGACCTGAAGTTTGATGCAGCCCTGGAGTATGTATCGCCAAAGGCTGTGGAGAGCAATGGTACCAACCAGTTTGAGATCAAGGCTGCTGTAAAACTCACGGAGGGTGGCAAGATCCGTGCCGGCTATAGTGCCAATGCCGAGATTGTGCTGGCCAGAGCTGATAAGGTGCTCGCCGTACCTGAGAGTGCTATCGAGTTCAGCGGCGACTCCACCTTTGTCTATGTCATCAAGGGCGATGGCAAGAACAAGACCTATGATCGCACTTACGTTGAGACAGGTCTCTCTGACGGTGTGAACATCGAGATTAAGAAAGGTCTCACCGCGAAGGATAAGGTTCGTGGTCCAGAGATTATTACAGACGATAACGACAAGTGATTATGAAGAAGGTTTCTATTCTAGTAATACTAGTAGTACTAGTCAGGCTAGACCTATCAGCAGAAACAAAGCAGTGGAGCCTGCGTGAGTGCTGCGACTATGCCGTAGAGCATAATATCAGCATCAAGCAGCAGGAGAACCAGTGTCGCAAGGATGAGCTTCAGCTCTCGACAGCCAAGAACTCCCGTTTGCCGGATCTTAGTGGTAGCGTAGGTCAGAACTTCTCGTTCGGACGTGGTCTGACAGCAGCGAACACCTATTCGAATACCAACACCTCGTCTACCTCATTTTCGCTTGGTACCAGTGTGCCGCTCTTCACGGGGTTCGAGATTCCCAACCAGATCAAGTTGGATCAGCTGAACCTCGAGGCTGCCACCGCCGACCTGGAGAAGGCGAAGGATGATATCCGTATGAAGGTGGCTGAGGCCTACGTTCAGATTCTATATGATATGGAGATTGCTGAAGTGGCACATCGTCAGATTGAGATTGATTCTGCACAGGTAGAGCGTCTGCAGGCCTTTGTCAAGAATGGCAAAGCTGCTGAGGCAGAACTCTCGCAGCAGAAGGCAACACTTGCCAACAGCCGTCTGACTGCTACCCAGGCAGACAACAATACCCGTCTGGCCATCCTCACCCTTACGCAGCTTCTCGAACTCCCTACGCCAGATGGCTTCTCTATCGTCCGTCCTGATATTTCCGGATTTTCCGAACTGTCCGCAATATCTAGTCTCACTCCCGACGCCATCTACGCTGAGGCTCTCGGCATAAAGCCAGAGATCCTCTCCCAGCAGCTGAAGCTCAAAGGCTCTGAACATAGCATCAAGATAGCAAAGGCCGCCAACTATCCTACACTCTCACTGAGTGGAGGCCTTAACACCAACTATTACACGACCTCCGGCTTTGACTCCGATGCCTTCGGCACCCAGCTGAGAAACAACTTTTCGCAGTATATCGGACTGAACCTCAACGTGCCCATCTTCAACCGCTTCAGGACGCGCAACAACATCCGCAGCGCCCGCATCGACCAGGAGAACCAGCAGTTGCAACTCGAAAACACGAAGAAGACACTCTACAAGGAAATCCAGCAGGTGTACTACAATGCCCTGAACGCCCAGACGAAAGAGAAGTCAAGCGAGGAGGCCCTACAGAGCACAAAGGATGCCTTTCAGCTGATGCAGGCTAAGTATGAGAACGGCAAGGCTACCATCACCGAGTTCAACGAGTCGAAGAACAACTACCTGAAGTCGGAGTCCGACCTTGTGCAGGCCCGTTACGAGAACCTCTATCAGCAGGCGCTCATAGCGTTCTACAGAGGACACGAACTGACATTCTGAGGATACAACACCTTGAAAAGGGGTACATGTAATTGCCCTCGGCGCCCAATATAATGAGGTAGCCGAGGGTTTTTGTAGTTGGCCATAATCCCGTCAAAAGACGGATTAGATGGAGGAAATTGTATAATATGTGTTAATTCTGTCGTCGTTTTGTTGCAGGATTAGTGTTTTTTTTCTAAATTTGAAAGCTTTTTTATGGATAAAAGACCTTTTCTATATATTAAGTTGTTGTTTGTTGCAGTTGTTTTAACATTCAACACTATGACTGCTTACGCAGACAAGACTGTTGCAGACTTGACTGGTGAGGACAGGGAGATGTATGATAAGTTCCGTCATCTTTTCGTGAATGGTTCGCCCGACGACTTCTACAGTTTTGCCGAGGAATACAGCAAGGACCTGCATGAGAAAGGCTATATGATGCTCTATTACAAGCTGTTGAGCAACAAGGGCTTTTATGCGCTAAGGCATAACCAGTTCTATCGTGCCATCCACTTTGCAGAGACATTGGACCATGAGGTCAGGGAAGACGGTGCCAGCGACTATTATTATCTGGCTACAGGTCTGTATGGCGACATCTATAGTAACAGTCACAACAAGAGTCGCGCAGAGAGATATTTCATGCAGGCTCTGGAGGAAGTGGGCGACCGCGACGTGAAGTTCACGATGCGTGTCTATCTGTACTTGGCGGAGATGCTCTGCCTGAAAGATCCGCAGAAGGCACTCGAGTGGATTGAAAAGTCAATATCGACCTCCAAGGAGTTGCAGAACATCGACTATCTCTCCCAGTCGCTGGCCATGAAGGCTTACCTTTATTTTATTATAGGCGACGCGCAGCAGTTCTCCCAAGTCTACCAGCAGTATCTGGATTTGAAGAATAAGGGTATACGGGAGTTCAATCGCCGGTATGATAACATCCTGGAGGTGGCCCGACTCGCTTTTGACAAGGACTACGATTCTGCAATGGATAAGGTGCATCAAGGCAGTCTGGCCGTCGACAGTGCCCTGGCCGTCATCCGCATCTATGCCTTGCAGGGCAATCTCGAACAAGGGTTTGAGGCCGTGAAGCGCCGCTATGTCGAGATGGACTCCATTTACGGTCTCATTCAGGATGCCAACTTCAATCAGCTGGCGGCGGAGACCAGTCTGATGCGCTCCCGTGAGGAGGCTGCCACAAACAGGAGCCTTGCCAATCGGCTGTGGAACTGGCTGATAGGATTGACGGCGCTCTTCTTGTTTGTTTACATCATGGGGCGTCGCCGCCTGCTGATGAAAATCAGGGCTCAGAACGAAGAGTTGAAGAAAGCACTCGTCAGAGCAGAGGAGTCTGACCGTATGAAGTCCACATTTATCCAGAGCATGAGCCATGAGATACGAACGCCTCTGAATGCCGTATCGGGATTCTCTCAGGTGCTGTGCAATCCTGATTTCGAACTAAGTGATGAGGAAAAACAGGATATGCAGCAGCGCATATCGAGTAATGTGAATCTGATAACCACCACCATCAACGAGATGCTTGAGTTGTCGATGAGCGAGAGTGAGAGCACGGTGTCTGATTTGGAAAAGAAAGATGTGCTGTGCAATGAGTTGGGACGCACTGCCCTACAAGGTTTCGAGGACGAGAACAACAAGGGCGTCGAACTGCGCTTTACCTCTGATGTTGACGATGATTTCACAATCCGTACCAATGCCTATCGTCTGAATGTGGCTCTGCACCATCTGTTAGACAATGCCGTGAAGTTCACGGATAAAGGCTATGTGGAGTTATCGATTGTAAAGAAAGACGCCAGTATCCTGTTCTGTGTCACAGATACTGGCGTTGGAATCAAGGAGGAAGACCGTGAGCGCATCTTTGAAACCTTCTCCAAGGTTGATGACTTCAAGGAAGGTATCGGGTTGGGGCTTCCCATCTGCCGTCGTCTGATAAGTACCTTGGGTGGAGAGGTGGCGCTTGATCCCGACTATTCAGCAGGCTGCCGCTTTGTGGTTTCCCTTCCTTTGGGAAGAAATGATTGATTGATCGCGATTCCTGCCCTTTATAAATATATGAAAAAGGTAATCTTAGTGACGTTGACGATGATCTGTGCGCTATGCAGCAGTGCACAAGTGAAACCGATGACGGAGTTTGTAGACGATTTGATGGCACGGATGACTGTGCAGGAGAAGATTGGACAGCTGAATCTATTGCCGGCAGGAACGATTCAGACGGGAGTGTCTGAAAACAGTCCGATGATGGAGGCCATTGCCAAAGGACAGTTGGGTGGCGTGCTGAACCTGAAGGGCGTGAAGGATATTCGCGAACTGCAGGAGGCTGCTGTGAACAAGTCGCGTCTGGGCATTCCCCTGATTATCGGCTTGGACGTGATACACGGCTATGAGACGGTATTTCCGATTCCGCTGGCCTTGTCGTGCAGCTGGGATATCCCTGCCATCGAACAGAGTGCCAGGATAGCTGCCAAGGAGGCTACTGCCGATGGCATCTGCTGGACCTATAGCCCGATGGTGGATATTGCTCTCGATGCCCGTTGGGGACGTATCGCTGAGGGGAACGGTGAAGACCCCTATCTGGGCAGTCAAATTGCCAAGGCGATGGTGAGAGGCTATCAGGGCACTGACAATCAACACTTTGCTACTGACGAACTGATGGCTTGCGTGAAGCACTATGCCCTTTATGGTGGTGCTGAGGCTGGGCGTGATTACAACACGGTGGATATGAGCCGAATAAGGATGTTCAACCAGTATCTCCTGCCATACAAAGCTGCTGTGGAGGCTGGCGCAGGCAGTCTGATGACCTCGTTCAACGTGGTGGACTACATTCCTGCTACAGCAAACAAGTGGCTGGTTGACGAAGTGCTGCGCAAGCAATGGAAGTTCGACGGCTTTGTGGTGACTGACTATGGCGCTATTGCAGAGATGGTAAGTCATGGCGTTGGCGACCTGCAGGCTTGTGCTGTTCAGGCCCTGCTGGCAGGAACGGATATGGATATGTGTGCAGAGGCTTATACGAAGACATTGGAGCAGTCGCTGAAAGAGGGCAAGGTGTCGATGGCCGATATCGACAGGGCTTGTCGGCGTATGCTGGAGGCGAAATACAAACTTGGCCTTTTTGAGGATCCTTATCGTTACTGTGATCCCTCCCGGAGAGACAGGGAGATTTATACGTTAGAACATCGTCAGGCAGCAAGGAATCTGGCGGCAGAGACATTCGTATTGCTGAAGAACGAGGACCAGGTGCTCCCTCTGAAGAAGCAGGGGAAGGTGGCATTGATTGGCCCCCTGGCAGACTGCAAGTACAACGTTGGAACCTGGTCAGTGACCGCTACCTATCAGTCTGGTACACTCCGTGAGGCCATGCAGCGTGCCTTGCAGGGTAGGGCAGAACTGTTCTACGCACAGGGCAGTAACTTCTGTCGCGATGCTGATATTCAGGCGAATGGCGCTTTCTACCGTGATGTTCCCAGAGGCGATGATGAACAGATGAAGCAGGAGGCATTGGCCATAGCACGACAGGCGGATGTCATCGTCTGTGCAATGGGTGAGGAGCAGGAGATGACTGGAGAGTGTGCCAGTCGTAGCAACTTGGAAATGCCAGATGTGCAGCGGGAATTGTTAGGAGAACTCCTGCAGCTTGGCAAGCCGCTGGTGTTGCTGAACTATGCAGGTCGCCCAACGGTGCTGACATGGGAGTCGGAGCATGTGCCTGCCATCCTGAACGTGTGGTTTGGCGGTAGTGAAGGTTCGGATGCCATCTGCGATGTGCTCTTTGGTGACAAGGTGCCCAGCGGCAGGCTCACCGTCTCGATGCCGAGGACCACAGGACAGGAGCCTCTTTACTACAACCATCTGCCGACGGGACGGCCAGTGACAGAAGGTACGAAGAAATTCGAGAAATTCAAAAGTAATTACCTCGACGTCAGCAATGATCCGCTTTATCCCTTTGGCTACGGACTGAGCTACACCGCGTTCGAATACGGTGAGTTGGTGTTGAGCAGCAGCGAGATGGCTTCAGACGGCAGTATCACAGCTACTATCAAGGTGACGAACTCTGGAGAGAGAGATGCCGACGAGGTGGTGCAACTCTATATCCACGATGTCGCCGCCAGCATCAGCCGTCCTGTGAAGGAGTTGAAGGGTTTTGAACGTATCCGCCTCAAGGCTGGAGAGAGCCGTGAGGTCACGTTCAGTATTACCCCAGATATGCTGAGTTTCTACAATTACAACTTGGAGTATGTATTGGAACCAGGAGAGTTTGAGGTGATGGCTGGTCCTGACAGCAGCCTCGGACGTCTGAGGAAAGCCTCGTTCGTCGTAAGATAATTCTTACTTCTTGTGCCTGTTAGCCCGTTGCTCACGGTATTTGGCCTTCTGCTTGGCAGAGCCACTACCGTGAGCACCAGTTATATACTGCTTCTTCTTGGCCTTGGTCTTCACCTTCTTGCCAGAATCGCTTGGCTTGTCACCTCCTCGTCCGAAGTTGATGCCGTTCTCAAGTATGCGCTGAAAATCATCCATTGATTCTTATTATTCTAGTTGGACTAGTTTGCCTAGTGGGACTAGTATTAATGATGGAACAATCTTACGCCAGTGAAGGCCATAGCGATGCCGTACTTGTCGCAGGTCATGATGACATGATCGTCGCGGACGCTTCCACCTGCCTGGGCGATAAACTCCACACCGCTCTTATGGGCACGCTCGATATTATCGCCGAAGGGGAAGAAGGCATCTGAACCCAATGCCACCTTCGTGTTCTGGGCGATCCAGGCTTTCTTCTCTTCCATCGTCAGCACTTCAGGCTTTGTCTTGAAGAACTGCTGCCAGGCACCGTCGCGAAGCACGTCGTCGTGCTCGTCCTCTGAGATATACACGTCGATGGTGTTGTCACGATCAGCACGACGGATACCATCAATGAACGGCAGATTCATTACTTTCGGATGCTGGCGCAGCCACCAGATGTCGGCCTTGTTGCCTGCCAGACGGGTGCAGTGGATACGGCTCTGCTGACCTGCTCCGATACCAATGGCCTGACCGTCTTTCACGTAGCAAACGGAGTTCGACTGTGTGTATTTCAGTGTGATAAGGGCGATGATCAGATCGCGCTTGGCCTCAGGGCTGAAAGTCTTGTTCTGTGTGGGAATGTTCTCGAAGAGGGCGTCATCGTCGAGTTTGATCTCGTTACGGCCCTGTTCAAAAGTGATGCCGAAGACCTGCTTACGCTCGATAGGCTCAGGCACATACGACGGATCGATCTTGATGACATTATATGTTCCCTTGCGCTTGTCCTTCAGAATTTCGATGGCCTCGGGGGTATAGTCAGGGGCAATCACACCGTCTGAAACCTCGCGCTTCAGAATCTTGGCTGTGACGGCGTCGCAGGTGTCGGAGAGGGCCACGAAGTCACCATAGCTTGACATACGGTCGGCACCGCGGGCTCTGGCGTAGGCGCAGGCGATGGGACTCTCGTCGAGACCAGCGATATCGTCCACGAAGTATATCTTCTTCAGCGTATCGCTCAGGGGCAGGCCTACGGCAGCACCAGCAGGACTCACATGTTTGAACGAGGCAGCAGCGGGCAGACCAGTGGCAGCCTTCAGTTCCTTCACCAACTGCCAGGCATTGAAGGCATCGAGGAAGTTGATATATCCAGGACGGCCGTTGATCACTTCGATGGGTAACTCTCCCTCCGTCATAAAAATCCGCGAGGGCTTCTGGTTCGGATTGCATCCGTACTTGAGTGCTAATTCTTTCATGTTATTGCAATAGTTTTGAATTCTGCTGCAAAGGTACAAATAAGTGAGCAGAAAACCAAATAATATCTGAATAATCGCAAAAAGGGCGCAAAGGTTCCTTTTACCTTTGTGCCTACAACCTGAAAGAGTCTTGCGGGTTGGGATAGATACTCAAGAAATGGCTGGAAATGGAAAAAAACAGTGAAAATCTGTGTAATCTGTGGTTTTATTTGTACCTTTGCAGCAAAATTCGTTGTATTATGGAAAAGAAACGTATTGCCCTGAAAAAGTTGCTGGAGGCGGTGGAGAAGGAGATTATCCGCAAGCCTGATCGTAAGACACTTGACCATCTGTCGCTGTTGGTGGGCTATCAGGACTGGGAAAGCTTCCAGCATGCGCTGCACGGTGAGACCAGTGCCGATGAGAATTACAAGTAAAAAAGAAGAGATGCCATCAGAATGACATCTCTTTTCTCTCTCTCGAAAGGCTGATTATTCAGCAGTGGCAACAGGACGACGCTTCTCCTTGATGCGGGCAGCCTTACCAGTGAGCTTGCGCAGATAGTAAAGCTTAGCGCGACGTACCTTACCAATCTTGTTGATCTCAATGCTCTCGATGTTCGGAGACTCGATGGGGAAGATACGCTCCACACCAACGGTACCAGACATCTTGCGAACAGTGAAGCGCTTCTTCTCACCGTGACCGCAGATCTTGATGACTACACCACGATAGAGCTGGATACGCTCCTTTGAACCCTCGATAATTTTGTAAGCGACAGTAATCGTGTCTCCAGCCTTGAACTTGGGGAACTGCTTGCCGGTTGCAAATGCTTCTTCAGCAACTTTAATTAAATCCATTTCTTTACTTTTTTACTTGTTTTGCTGTATCGTTCCAACGCAACATAGACGGGCAACTCGTGACTTCCCTCCATCGGTTACGCCGAAAAGCGGGTGCAAAGGTACAAATTTCCTCTGACATAAACGGGATATGGCTTTGCTTACGGCTATGATTTAACATTATTTATTGTTTTATGCGGACTTCTGACTGCTCAGTACGTAGTTTTATTTGTGTCAACAGGTATATCATTCCCTAAACAATTTAGCCATCTGTTACTGCATACTTGGCCCAAAACCGTGAGTTAACTCAAAATATCCATCGA
>JAEEGH010001533.1_pt1 | contig 66230 bp, 60 predicted proteins | sample 9134181 | NCBI WGS metagenome assembly JAEEGH01 (sample SAMN16246544, study PRJNA631951) | gut metagenome | biome: gut microbiome; feature: rumen; material: DP-attached | host: Bos | place: Iran: Karaj | collected 2018-10
TCCGCCCGCTCCGCAGCTTCCGCCGTGGGCGCGCCCTGCATCTCCATGGGCAGGCACACGTTTTCCCGCGCCGTCAGCAGAGGCAGCAGCTGGTAGGCCTGGAAGACAAAGGCGATCTTCTCCCGGCGATAGGCGTCCAGGTCCATGTCGGCCAATGACTCCCCCTCGCAGACGATCCCCCCTTCCGTGGGGGTCTCCATCCCCGCCAGGAGGCTCAGGAGGGTAGACTTGCCGCTGCCGCTGGGGCCGGTGATGGCGTACATCTTCCCGGCTTCGAATTCGGCGCTGACGGAGCGCAGCACGGCCTTCTGCCCGCCGGGATAGGTGTAACTTAGGTTCTCAATGGACAGGATGGACATGGTATTCTCCCACCTTTACTCTTTCGTCTGCAGCAATCTCATGGGGCTTTTTTGAAGTATGGACGCCGAGATGGCAGTGGAGGCCGCCACGCAGAGGGCGAAGTGGGCCACAATGTACAGGAGCGGCACAACAATCACCCCCAGAAAGCCGGAGCCGTTCACCGCAAAGAGGGCGATCACGGCCAGCACCAGCCCAGCCAAGCAGAGGGTTATCTGTTCCAGAGTGAGTCGCCGGATCGTCAACTTCTTCGACCAGCCCAGGGCCCGCAGCACCGCCGCCTCTTTCTGCTCCTGTAAAACCATCAATCCCGGCAATACCGTGCCCAAGATTAGGGCTGCACCGATCATTAAGGGGTAGATGTTCTCGATCAGCCGATAGGTCCGGTAAATGCGATCCGCATCAGAGGTGTCCATTTGGAAGGCGGGGGGATCTAGGGCTGTTAGAAGAAGTTGATCTGAATAGTGTTTGAACTGATTGGCCTCATCGTAATTATCTAACTTGAAGGATGCGCTGTCTAAATAAAGAACTATCCCAAAACAAGAATAGCTTTGGAATGCCGTGACAGGAGCATAGATCACATGGTAATTCTCTTCGGTCTCCACCCGTCCAATCACCGTATAAAAATTTCGATGCGCGTCACGAAGGGCTACCTGCTCATCCCAGGTTTTTGGGAGAACTTTATACCCTTCCATCAACCAAGCAATGCAGTTAGCCTCATTGATACGAACCGAGTCTCCTAATGCAATTCCCATACTGTCCATTATTGGCGCAGGAATGATACACACCATGCCAGTAGCACTCATCCCAGTTTCTTCATCCCAGCCTTCTAGCCAAGTCACCGGCTCTTGAAACACTGAGTCGAGACGGTTGGTAAAGCAAACTGTTGTCGTCTCGAATTCCAGTTCCGCGTCCCGATAGAACTTTTGATACACCGGGTTATGGAGATAGCCGGATTTCTCCAGGGTCCGGGCCTTGGTCATGGATAGGCCATTGAAATAGTGGACGTCGACTTCGATCAGATCCACAAGCTCGCCGTAGCGAGTGCGCAAAACGGTGAGATGCCCCACTGCTCCGGCCAGGAGGGCTGCCAGCAGGAGGGCCAGCCCTGTGCGTAGCCTGGAGCGGCGAATACTCCGGAGGACATAGCGCCGTAGGAAACCTTTGATGGGCTTCCCCGTTTTCGTGACGGGGGCAGATAACACCGCCGCCATAGCAGCCCGTTGCTCAGTGCTTAACTCCACAACCTCCGCCGCAGACGCGCCTCGCCGCTTTCGCCCACCGCTGTCTTGCAGCAGAGCTAGGGGGCTCCGCCGACCTAAAATGAGGAAATAGACGGCATTCATCCCGGCAATCAGTCCAAAAACGCCCAGAGCGCCCAGCAGGAACCAGACAAAGCGCACTGGCGGCAATTCCGAGAGTCCCGCCTCCGCAAATCCCTTCAGGCTGTTCGCCGCAAGCGCCTCGCTGCGTGACCAGGCGGCCAGCAGACCCAAGCAAACAGCAACGCTGGACAGGGCCAGGAGGGGCAGCCACAACGATTGAGCCGCAGCACGCCTAGGGGAACCCAGGGCCCGCAGGACGGCATATTCCTTCCTTCTGCGGTGCAGGAAGAGGTACAGCGTTAGAATGACCGCCAGAAACGCCGCCACAGAGAAGATGATAAGTTTGATAAGGGTCATGAACCGAGTCTCCGCCATCTTTTCCGCCACAGCAGGCCAATTGCCGTCATAGTACACATACTGGAGGCCCATTGCCTCAATCTGGGGGATGCACTCATCAATAAAGGGCACGATGTTCCAGGCATCGGAGATGATGAAGCTCACCTCCGCGGGGCGGAAAACGTGGTTTTCCACATCGCAGGTGGCGGGCAGGTAGGAGGAGGGGACAAAAATGGTGCAGTCCCCGTAGCTCCAATAGAGATCCCGGTCGATCCAGTTGCGGTCAAAGATATCCTGATAGCTGCCCACGATGGTGAAGGTTTGCTCTGTCCATTCGTCGGCATAGCGGCCCTGCGTGATGGCCCGGGCCCCTGCGGGTACATACTGCTCCATGAGCTTGTTACCCAGCTTGAGGGTGAATTCGTCGCCGATTTCGAGCTCCAGCTTTTTCAGCAAGGCTTCGCTCACCACACAGATGGGGCTGCCCTCGTCTTCAGGCGTTAGGAACCTTCCCTGCACCGGCAAAAGCTGCTCCTGGGTGACGCGGCGGATGGATTCCATGTCGTCGGTGTAGACCACGTCGAAGGTGTGAAGGTCATCGTTGATGACTCGGATCAGCTCTCGCAGCGGCGCAAAGTCCTCGGTTTCCAGGTAGTCTTCTGGCAGATCCGTCACGTCGGCGATGTAAGGCCACCAATCCTTGCGAAAATCATCCCCCATATAAAACATCGGATCCTTAATGGCATAAGGTGCAACACGCAATACGAAAACATAACGGCGACCCTCTTGAATCACAGCCACATCCGATAAAGAAACATCATAATCAAGGCAATCAACAGCAGCTCTTCCTCCCTGTGTTGGAACAAAGAAGTCCCGTTTCGATTCAAGCAACTCATCAAGTAAGGCACAAATCTGCACACGAGCATGTCCGGCATACTGATCGAGCTGTGTTTCCAGCCATTGTGGATCGCCAGCAAGCATTGTGACATCACTTAAAGTATAGTCATATACAGCGCTATAGTTGTTGTTTTTTCCATTACTGGATTTAACTGATTTCGCCCATTCTTCGTTAATGCTACTCTTTAGCACAGTTGCTTCAATAACACAGCGGTCAGAATTGCTAAAAAATTCGCGGTAGGTATCCAAACGAACGTATTCTGCTGAGACTCCGGCTGTCATATAGCGTTTATCCACAGAATCTACGTAAGGAAGAGAGGCCAGAGATTCTACTTCTTCTTGCGTCAACGGCTGATGATGGTAGTCTTCGTACAAGTAACGCCCATAGGTTTCTGCCGGATTCGTCGGGTCTGACAGCATAAAAGCATTGAAGAGTCTCGTATCGAGAAAGCTTCTAACCATCCCATGCTCAACGGTTAGAACCCCTCTACAGCTCTCCTCTACTTGCTTGGATGCTTCTATCTGAATGAGATAACCGGATAAGTTGTATAAAAACAGAAAAGAAGCTACTGATAATAGCAGGAGAGTTATCAACGTCTTGACCGGGCTTCGCAGCAGCATTTTGAAAGCATAGCGGTTTTTCATCCGCGATCCTCCGCAAATCCGGCAAAGCACTCCTCCCGAAGGTACTGACGGAGCCTTTCTTCCATGTCGGCCTTGGACGCCGGCGGCATCATCGGGCAGTACAGCAGCGGTTCCTCCCCGGCTTTTTCGCTTCCTGCGTCACCGGCGGACCGGATCAGCGCTCGGCACGCTTCCACGTGCGCCAGAGCAGCGCAGCGATCCCCTTCTTCGCAATAGAGGCGCGCATGCTGCACATGGGCGTCCAGCAGCAGGGAAAGGAATTGCCCGTCCTCCGTGGCTACGGCGGACATCACCGTTTCCGCCATGGTCAGGGCTTTGTGCGACCCCTCCCGCATCAGATCACCGAACAGGTTCAGAAGGCTCGTCGTCACCAGCTTCCGCTTGTGCGCAGCCAATTCCTCCCCATCCAAAATCAACATCAGAAGCCGATCCCGGTTTTGAGAGGTCTTTGCCAACTCTATTGCTTCTTCCTTTCGCCCCAGGGTGGACAGCACCTTGACATGCATATCAACAGCGAGGGCGGATTCCGGGTATTCCTTCCTTAAGGACGAAAAGTGATCGTCGGACATCAGCAAAAGAGCGCCGCGTTTTCCTTCGTCCGCTTCTTTCCCGGCGGCAAAGAACTCTTCACAGGCCAAGCGGTATCGGAAGGTATAGTCTCCGGGAAATGCCGCAACGGCGTCCTTCAGAAATGCCAATCGTTTTTCACTGTCGTCTGAAGTGACAACGTCATGCCAATCATTCTCCCATATCCTGTAGCGGTTCTCTTTATCCAGCAGGTCGTCCACGGGAACATGGAACAGGCTTGAAATGGGGATCAGATTGGTAATGTCCGGGCCGGTTTTGCCGTTTTCCCATTTGCTGACTGCCTGCACGCTCACCCCCAGCATCTTGGCAACGTATTCCTGTGACATATCGTTTTTGAGCCGCAGCTCCCGCAGCCGGTTTCCTATATGTTTCACTGTCCGACCTCCTCTCTGACTATTATGATTGTACCGTGAATGAGTAATATTCGTCAACTATACGATAGCTTAAGTTTTTTAACCAAAAGTTGAATTATATTCCTTGCTATGTTTATGGCGAAAGAACGGGGCTGCCGCGGTTTATGCCGCTGCAGCCCCGGATTCCATGAGGTCAGTCCGTCATTACAAAAGTCCCAGGCGTTTGCAGGTCTTGTCCACCTCGAACAGCACCCGCTCCCGGTCGATGGTGGTGAGCTCACCCTTCCTGAGGAGGAAGCGGCCGTCCACCATCACGTCCGTCACCTCGTCGCCCCTGGCGCAGTAGACGAGGCTGCTCAGCAGGTCGCAGCGGGGCCTCAGCCAGGGCTTGTCGATATCCAGCACCGTCAGGTCCGCCACCGCTCCGGCTTTGATTTCTCCGCAGCCGGCGAGACCCAGGGCCTTTGCCCCGTTCACCGTCGCCATTTTCAGAGCCTCGGCGGCGGGGACGGCGGTGGTGTCCCCCGTGACCCCCTTGTGGAGCAGGGTGACGAAGCTCAGCTCCCGGAAAAGGTTCAGGGCGTTGTTGCTGGCGGCTCCGTCGGTGCCCAGGGCCACGTTGACCCCGGCCTCGAGCAGCTTCGGCACCGGAGCGATGCCATTGCCCAGCTTGAGGTTGCTCACCGGGTTCGTGACCACGCTGACGCCCCTCTCCGCCAGGAGGGCGATATCCGCCTCATCCAGATACACCCCGTGGGCCGCCAGGGTCTTCGGCCCCAGGATGCCGCACTTGTCCAGCAGCTCCGCGGGGGTGCAGCCGTACTGCTGCCGGATCAGATTCTGCTCGAATTTGCTCTCGGAAATGTGGATGTGCAGCCCCAGGTCCTTTTCCCGCGCCAGATCCGCCACCTGCCGGAGATATTCCTCCGAGCAGGAATAGGGGGCGTGGGGGCCGAGGGCGAAGGTGACCCGGCTGCAGCGGCCCTTCCAGGCTTCGTATTCCCCGAAGAACTCATTGAGGCGGCGCTCCCCGCCCTCAGGCCCCGTGAGGCCCCGGGTCAGCACCGTGCGGAAACCGCACTCCTCCGCCGCGCGGGAGGCCGTCTCCGTGTAGATGAACATGTCGATGCTGGCGGTGGTCCCATTGAGGATCATTTCCATGTTCCCCAGGAGGGTGGACCAGTAGCAGTCCTCCGCGGTCATCTGCGCCTCCAGGGGGTCGATGTGGCCATTCAGCCACTCCGCGAAGGGCAGATCGTCGGCGCAGCCCCGGAACATGGTCATATAGGTGTGGGTGTGGGCGTTCACCAGGCCCGGCAGCAGCAGCCGGTCCTTCCCCTCCACTACCGTGTCGGCATGGAAGCCCGCCGGGACCTCTCCCACGGCGGCGATCCTGTTTCCCTCCACGCAGACGTCCGTCTCCCGGATGGTCATATCCGGCAGCAGGGCCAGGATGCCCCGAAACAGGACGCCCATTACTTCAGCGCCTCCAGCAGCGCATCCACCCGGTCCGTCCGCTCCCAGCGGACATCCAGATCCGTCCGGCCCATGTGGCCGTAGGCGGCCAGCTTGCGGTAAATGGGCTTCTGCAGGTCCAGGGCCCGGATGATGGCGGTGGGCCGGAGGTCGAAGACCTTGCCCACGGCCTTTTCCAGCTCGTTGTCGGGATATTTGCCGGTGCCGAAGGTGTCCACCAGGACGCTCACGGGCTGGGCGACGCCGATGGCATAGGCCAGCTCGATCTGGCACTTCTCCGCCAGGCCCGCCGCCACCACATTCTTGGCGATCCAGCGGGCGGCATAGGCCGCGCTGCGGTCCACCTTGGTGGGGTCCTTGCCGGAGAAGGCGCCGCCGCCGTGGGGGGCATAGCCGCCGTAGGTGTCCACGATGATCTTCCTGCCCGTGAGGCCGGAGTCCCCGTGGGGGCCGCCGATGACGAAGCGGCCGGTGGGGTTGACATAATATTTCGTCTGTTCGTCCAGCAGCTCCGCCGGGATGATGGGCTTCACCACCAGCTCGATCATATCCTTCCGGATGGTCTCCAGGGAAACCTCGGGGCTGTGCTGGGTGGAGAGGACCACGGTGTCCACCCGCGCGGGCCTGCCGTCCACATATTCCACGGTGACCTGGGTCTTGCCGTCGGGCCGCAGATAGTCCACCAGACCCTCCTTGCGCACCTGACTGAGGCGCTTTGCCAGCCGGTGGCTGAGGGAGATGGGCAGGGGCATCAGCTCCGGGGTCTCGGTGCAGGCATAGCCGAACATCATGCCCTGGTCCCCCGCGCCGTTCTGGAGTTCGTCCGTGCCCTCCGCCTTGGCCTCCAGGGATTTATCAACCCCCAGGGCGATGTCTGCAGACTGCTCATGGATGCTGGTGAGGACAGCGCAGCTGTCGGCGTCGAAGCCGAAGGCCGCGTCGGTGTAGCCGATCTCCCGCACCACCTTGCGGGCGACGGCGGGGATATCCACATAGCAGCTGGTGGTGATCTCCCCCATGATATAGAGGATGCCGGTGGTGGCGGTGCACTCGCAGGCCACGCGGCCCGTGGGGTCCTTCTCCAGGATGGCGTCCAGCACCGCGTCGGAAATCTGGTCGCAGAGCTTGTCGGGATGTCCCTCGGTGACGGATTCGGAAGTGAAAAGGCGCTTGCTCATTTGTTGTTCCTCCTTGATCTAGCTGTCTCAGACCTGCCAGCCGCCGAGGTATTCCCTCTGGGCTTCGGTCAATGTGTCGATTTTGATCCCCATGGCTGCCAGCTTCACGACGGCGATGGCGTCGTCGATCTCCTCCGGCACCTTGTAAAGCTTCTTTTCCAGCCTGCCCTTATTGGCGATCCACTCCGCCGTCAGGGCCTGGACGGCGAAGGACATGTCCATGATCTCCGCCGGATGGCCGTTCCCGCAGGCCAGGTTCACCAGCCTTCCCTCCCCCAGGAGGTTCAGGGTCCGCCCGTCGGGCAGGACGTAGCCCACGATGTTCTCCCGCCGCTCCACGCTTTTCACCGCCATGGCCCGGAGGCCCGCGGCGTCCACCTCCACGTCGAAGTGGCCCGCGTTGGCGAGCAGGGCGTTATTCTTCATCACGGCGAAGTGCCGGGGGGTGATCACGTCCCGGCAGCCGGTGACGGTGACGAACACGTCCCCCAGGGGGGCGGCCTCGTCCATGGTCATGACCCGGAAACCGTTCATGGTGGCGTCCAGGGCCTTGAAGGGGTCCACCTCCGTGACGATCACGTCGGCCCCCATACCCTTGGCCCGAAGGGCGACCCCCTGGCCGCACCAGCCGTAGCCCGCCACCACCACGGTCTTCCCCGCCACGATGAGGTTGGTGGTGTGCATGATGCCGTCCCACACGCTCTGGCCGGTGCCGTATTTGTTGTCGTAATAGTGCTTGCTCTTGGCGTCGTTCACCGCCACCATGCCGCAGGGCAGGGCGTTTGCCTTTTCCCTGGCTTTCAGTCGCAGGATGCCGGTGGTGGTCTCCTCGCAGCCCCCCAGCAGCTCAGACGCGCAGTCCGCGCACTCTCCCGCCAGCAGGTCCACCAGGTCGCCCCCGTCGTCGATGATGATGTGGGGGCGGCATTGCAGGGTCTCCTTCAGCAGCGAGGCATACCCCGCAGCGTCCACCCCGTGGATGCCGAAGGTCTCGATGCCTAAGGACGCGGCGCCGGCGGCCACGTCGTCCTGGGTGGAGAGGGGGTTGGAGCCGGTGAGGAAGACCTCCGCCCCGCCCTTTTGCAGCACAAAGGCCAGGTTGGCGGTCTTGGCCTCCAGATGGACGGAGACGGCGATACGCTTCCCCCGGAAGGGCTGCTCCGCCTGAAAGCGCGCTTCGATGCCCCCCAGAGCGGGCATGAAGGAGCGGACCCAGTCGATCTTCCGGCGTCCGCTCTCCGCCAGGGCCATGTCTTTTACGATGCTCATAGTTTCCTCCGAATCAAAAAGCGCTCCGTCTTCCGACGGAGCGCAGCTTTTCTTTTTCCCGCCTTATCTCTCGCTGTCCGTCGGAATTGGCACCTTTCCCGGCGGTGACCGGGGAGGTTGTCGTGGCATCACAGGGCCGTTCCCTCCGCCACTCTTGATAAGGCTGTTCAATTTTCCGGGAGAATTATATCACAGGGCCGGGATTTGTCAACAGCAGTTTTGCCTTGCTTTGTCAACGGTTATTTTTCTCCCTCTTGACAAATCGGAAAGCGAGAATATAATTCGAAATTGATAATCAATTTCAAATTGTGAGGCGCAAGATGGCTTATCAGACGAAACAGGGCAGAGCCCTGGTGGAATATCTCCGCAGCCAGGGATCGCGGCACGTCTCCGTGCAGCAGATCGCCGCGGGACTGCCGGAGAAGATCGGCACCGCCACCATCTACCGGCAGCTGGACAAGCTGGCCGCCCGGGGGCTGGTGCGGAAATACGTGGGCGACGGGGACCCCGCCTGCTATCAGTATGTGGGGGACGACGCCAAAAACTGCATGCAGCACTTCCACCTCAAGTGCGTTTCCTGCGGGGAGCTCATCCACTTGGAGTGCGAGGAGATGGGGCGGCTCAGCGAGCACATCCTGCGGGAGCACGGCTTCCGCACGGACCCCCTGCGCAGCGTGCTCTACGGCACCTGCGCCGAATGTCTGAAAAAGGAGGCGGAGGGGCAATGAAAAGGCTGAAGACCCTGCTGCTCCTGGGCTGCTGTCTGCTCCTTTTCTCCGGCTGCGCCGGAAAGACGGCGGAGACCGGCAGGCTGAAAGCCGTCGCCTCCGCTTTCCCGGAATACGATCTGCTCCGGGCCGTGGGGGGCGACCGGGTGGAGGCGGCGATGCTGCTGAAGCCGGGCATGGAAGCCCACAGCTTCGAGCCCAGCCCCCAGGACATCCTGGCCATCCGCACTTCGAAGCTCTTTGTCTACGGCGGCGGGGAGAGCGACGTGTGGGCCGACCGGCTGCTGGAGTCCGGCGACCTGGGGGACACGAAAGTGCTGGCCCTCATGGACCACGCCCTGCTGCGCCGTGAGGAGACCCTGGAATATATGACCGTGGAGGAAGCGGAAGCGGAGGGGGACGAATACGACGAGCACGTCTGGACCAGCCCGAAAAACATGCTCATCCTGACGAAGGCCATGCAGGACGCCCTCACGGAGCTGGACCCGGCGGGAGCGGAGGAATACCGCGCCAACGCGGAAAGCTATGCCGCGAAGCTGAAGGACCTGGACACGCAGCTGCGGGAGCTGGCACAGAACTCCAAGCGGACGCTGCTGGTCTTCGGGGACCGCTTCCCCTTCCTCTATCTGACGCGGGAATACGGCTTCGACTATGCCGCCGCCTTCCCCGGCTGCTCCGGGGAGACGGACGCGAACCCCGCCACCGTGGCCCGGCTGATCGACATCGTGCAGGAGGAAAGCATCCCCGTCGTCTTCAAATGCGACCTCTCCGAAGGGAAGCTGGCGGACACCATCGCCGAGGCGGCGGGGGCGAAGGTGCTGACCCTGTATTCCGCCCACACTCTTTCCAAGGACGACTTCGAGGCCGGGGAAACCTATCTGAGCCTCATGGCGAAAAACACGGAAGCACTGAGGGAGGCGCTGAACTAGGATGGCACTCATCACCTGCCGGGACCTGTGCCTGGCCTATGAGGGAAAGACCGCCGTGAAGGGCCTGAGCTTCGACGTGCTTTCCGGCGACTACCTCTGCATCGTGGGGGAAAACGGCAGCGGCAAGAGCACCCTCATCCGGGCCCTCCTGGGCCTGAAGAAGCCCCGCTCCGGCAGCATCGTCTACGGGGACGGGCTGAAGCAGCGGGAGATCGGCTACCTGCCCCAGCAAACCCCGGCCCAGAAGGATTTCCCCGCCTCCGTGCTGGAGGTGGTGCGCTCCGGCTGCCGGGCAAATCCCTTCTACGCCCCCTCGGAGAAGCGCCGGGCGGAGGAAAACATGGAAAAGCTGGGCCTTACGGAGCTGCGGAACGCCTGCTACCGGGAGCTTTCCGGCGGCCAGCAGCAGCGGGTGCTGCTGGCAAGGGCCCTCTGCGCCACGCGGAAGCTGCTGCTGCTGGACGAGCCAGTGACGGGGCTGGACCCCACGGTGAGCGCGGAGCTCTACCGCATCCTCCGGGAGCTGAACGGCGAAGGGGTCTCCATCGTCATGGTCACCCACGACGTGGACTGCGCCATCGAGCGGGCAAAGAAGATCCTGCACCTGCGCACGGTGCCCCTGTTCTTCGGGAGAGCCGAGGATTACCGCCTGAGCGAGATCGGCCGCAGCTTCATGGAGGGCAGGCCGGCGGAAGGAGGGGAAAAAGCATGAGCATCCTGCGGGAAATGCTTTCCTATGCGTTCCTGGTCCGGGCCCTCGTGGTGGGGGTGCTGGTCAGCCTCTGCGCGGCGCTGCTGGGGGTTCCCCTGGTGCTGAAGCGCTACAGCATGATCGGCGACGGGCTGAGCCACGTGGGCTTCGGGGCCCTGGCCGTGGCCGCCGCCCTGAACGCCGCGCCCCTTAGTGTGGCGATCCCCGTGGTGGTTGCCGCGGCTTTCCTGCTGCTGCGGCTCAGCTCCTCGGGCAGGATCAGGGGGGACGCCGCCATCGCCGTGATCTCCACCGGCTCCCTGGCCCTGGGGGTCATCGTCCTGTCCGTCACCACGGGCATGAACACGGAGACGGGAAACTATCTGTTCGGCAGCATCCTCGCCATGTCGGATTCGGACGTGCGCCTGAGCCTGGGCATCACGGCGGCGGTGCTGCTGCTGTTCGTCATCTTCTATAACCCCATCTTCGCCGTCACCTTCGACGAGACCTTCGCCCGGGCCACGGGCGCAAGAGCCGGCGCCTACAACGCCCTGCTGAGCCTGCTGACGGCCCTCACCGTGGTGGTGGGCATGCGGATGATGGGGGCGCTGCTCATCTCCGGCCTGGTTATTTTTCCGGCCCTCAGCGCAATGCGCTTGTGCCGCCGGTTCCGGCATGTTATAATCTGTGCGTCGGCGGTCTCCGTGGCCTGCTTCGCGGCGGGCACCGTGGCCTCCTATGCGCTGGCGATCCCCACGGGGGCCAGCGTGGTTTGCGTGAACATCCTCGTCCTGCTGTGCTGCTTCGGCGCCGGCAGGCTGAAAGAGCGGGGAAGCTGACCCCCGGCGTCAAAGGAGCACATCCATGAGCGAAACCATTCTGGAGGTCCGGGACCTCCGCTGCTCGGTGAGCGGCAAAACCGTGCTGGACGGACTGAGCCTCTCCCTGGAGGGAGGGCATATCTACGCCCTGCTGGGGCAGCCCGGCAGCGGCAAGACGAGCCTTATGCGCATCCTGGCGGGGCTTTGGCCCCAGTGGGAGGGTACGGCGGAGATCATGGGCGTCAGCGCCGCCGATCCCGCTTCCCGGCGGGAGACGGGCATGCTGGTGGACGAGCCCGCCTTCTGGGGCGAGCTGAGCCCGGCGGGCAACCTGGAAATGCAGGGGCGGCTGCTGGGCAAGCCGGACCGGAAGCGCATGGGCAAGCTGATGAAGGCCCTGGAAATCCTGCCCCGGCAGACGGGGCGGCGGCCCATGGGTTCCTGCCCCCAGAGCATCAAGCTGCGCACCGCAGCCGCCATGGCCCTGCTGGGTTCTCCCAGGCTCCTGCTGCTGGACGAGCTCTATGCCGGCCTGGACAGCGACGACGCCCGGCTCATGGACGCACTGCTGAGAATCGAAACGGAGGAGCGGCAGATGGCAGTGCTGCTGACGGGGAGCTTCCTCCCCAACCTCTGGCTCACCGCCACGGATTTTTTGCTGTTGGATAAGGGCCGGCTCCGTGCACAATATACAAGGGAAGCGCTGGCGGCCAGGCTGCCGGAGGAGGCTTCCGGGGCCGCGCTTTCCTCCCTGCAGGAAGCCCTTTGGAAGGAGGCCGAGGCATGAGCCGCATTCTCAGAAGCGAATTCTACCGCATGTTCCGCAGCAGCGTTTTCTGGATCGCCCTGGCGGCGATCCTGGCGGCGGACCTTTTCCTCAGCTCCCGCACCCCCGTGACCACCTCCAACATGTATGAGCTGCCGCGCCTGTGCACCATGGGCCAGTTCACCAGCTATGCGGAGAATTCCACCATGAGCGTCAGCACCGCCAAGGCTTTCTTCAAAAAGCGGGGCCAGCTGGAGGAGAGCGACGCCACGGACCTGATGGGCGTTTTTCAGGACGTGCACCCCTATCAGTTCCGCTGGGTGCTGGCCAGCCGCCGCGGGCTGCTGGTGATCCCCCTGGTCTTCGCCGTCGCCTTCCTTGCCCTGGATTTCGACCGGCGCAGCTTCAACAACGCCCTCTATGCGGGCCATTCCCGAAACGGGGTCTTCTTCGGGAAGCTGCTTTTCCTTTTCATCATGGGCTTCCTCATCAACCTCATCGGCATCTGCGCCCTGACGGGTATCTTCGCCTCCACCGTCTACACCCGCCTCCCGGCGGCCTACGTCTGGTCCCGCCTGGGGCTCCACGCCCTCAGCGACCTGGCCCTCATGGCCCCGCCCCTGCTGGCGGTCTGCCTCCTGCGGAAGACCGTTATCGCCGGCGCGCTCATCGTCGTCTACGATCTGCTCGCCCGCTTCACCGCGGTCCTGCCCATGACGGGGCAGAGCCTGGAGGCCTGGGACCAGGGCGCGAACATGACCCCCACCCTGCTGTGGAGCCTGGGCATCCTCCTGGTCTGCGCCGCCGTCAGTTACGTTTTCTTCCGGAAGGTCAGGCTTCCCTGACCGTGTGAGAAAGGAATCGCCAATGAAAACTTTAGTTGCCGACAAAAACGCCCTGCGGCAGAACCTCAATGAGATCCGCTCCCGGGCGGGAAACGCCGAGATCGTGGCGGACCTCAGCGCCGACGGGCAGGGGCTGGGCCTCCTGCGCATGGCAAAATTCCTCTCGGAGGAGGGGATCGAGCAGTTCGCCGTGACGGAAACGCGGGACGCCGTCGCCCTCCGGCGGGGCGGCTTCCAGCAGGCCCACATCCTCATGCTCCGCAGCATCACCGACGTGCGGGAGCTGCAGGACCTGATCGACAACAGCATTACCTTTACCATCGGCTCCAACGAGGCGGGCATCGCCCTCAACGGCCTGGCCGGGGAGCTGCACACCGTGGCGGAGGCGAGGATCCGGGTGGACACGGGCCTGGGGCAATACGGCTTCCTACCCACGGAGACGGACAAGATGCTGAACCTCTACCGCCACATGCCGGGCATCGCCATCACGGGCATGTACACCCGCATGTCCGGCGTCAACCTCAAAAGCGCCGCCGAAGCCCAGTACGGCGCCTTCATGGGGGCCGCCAAGGCCCTGCAGGACCTGGGGGTGGATACGGGCGCCCTCATGGCCCTGGATTCCTGCAGTCTTTTCCGTCTGGACGCGGGCGAGCAGAACGCGGTGCTCATCGGCTCCGCCATCATCGGACGCACGCCCCTGAAAACCGGCGCGGGTCTGGTGAAGGTGGGCAGCATAGAGGCCACCCTGGAGGAAGTGAAGTGGCTGCCGGAGGGCACCGTGGTGGGCCTGGGCAAGGGCACGACCCTGAAAAAGGCCACCCGCGTGGCCGTGGTGGACCTGGGCTGGGCTAACGGTGTCGGCGTCCTCCACCGCTCGGAGCGGCAGGAGCTGCCCCTGGTGCGCCGGATGCGCGCTTTCGTCAGCCCCAGCGAACGCTTTGAGCCCGTTGTGCGGGTGGGAGGCAAGCGGGTGCCCATCCTGGGCCAGACCGGCATGGTCGCCCTCACCCTGGACGTGACGAAATGCGAATGCAGCCCCAAGGACCTGGCGGTATTGGACGCGGACCCCCGGATGGTGCGCTTCCTGCCAGTGGAGCTGAGAGAATGAGCGTCATCCGTCAGCTCTCCCCCCACGTGGCGGACCTGATCGCCGCGGGGGAGGTGGTGGAGCGGCCCGCCAGCGTGGTGAAGGAGCTGCTGGAAAACAGCTTCGACGCCGGAGCGAAAAAAGTGACCGTGGAGATCCAGCGGGGCGGCATGGGCCTCATCCGGGTGACGGACGACGGCTGCGGCATGGGCAGCGAGGACGCGCGGACCTGCTTCCTGCGCCACGCCACCAGCAAGCTGCGGGACGAGCACGGTCTGGAGGCCATCGGCACCCTGGGCTTCCGGGGAGAAGCCCTGGCGGCCATCGCCGCGGTGAGCCGGGTGCAGCTGCTGACCCGGCTGCGGGGCTCGCCGGAGGGCGTCTGCCTGGTGCTGGAGGCCGGGAAGGAAATATCCTGCGACCCGGCGGGCTGCCCGGAGGGGACCACCCTCGTGGTGCGGGACCTCTTTTACAACACCCCCGCCCGGCTGAAATTCATGAAAAAGGACGCCGCCGAGACCGCCGCCGTCACCGCGGCGGTGATCCGCTGCGCCCTGAGCCATCCGGAGGTGTCCCTCCGCTACCTCCACGACGGGAAGGAAGAATTCCACACCGCCGGGGACGGGAAGCCGGAGGGCTGTGTCTACACGGTGCTGGGCAGGGATTTTGCCCGGACCATGCTGCCCGCCTCCGGCAGCGGCGAGGGGATCACGGTCCGGGGCTTCGTCTGCCCGCCGGTGAGCGCCAGAGGCAACCGCAGCGCTCAGTATTTCTTCCTCAACGGCCGCTGCATCCGCTCCCAGCAGCTCCAGGCCGCCCTGGAGCAGGCCTATCGGGGCAGCCTGTTCACCGGGCGCTATCCCGCCTGCGTGCTGTTCCTCACCATGAAGCCGAACCTGGTGGATGTGAACGTACACCCCGCCAAGACGGAGGTGCGCTTCCTCCAGGAAAGGGCCGTCTTCGACGCGGTGTACCGCACGGTGCTGGCCGCCCTGCAGGGGGAAAAGGAAAAGCCGGAAATGACCCTGCCCCCGCCGGCGGAGGACCGGGCTTCGGAACAGAAGGAAGCTTCCCGGCTTCCCTCTTCCCCCGCGCCGAAAGCTTCGCCCCTCCCTCCCCCGCCCGCCTATCCCAGGGGGAAGCTCCCGGCTGCCGCGCCCCGGCGGGAGCCGGAGAATGCCGATATGCCCCGGATCGTGGAGCAGCTGGTGTTTTCCGGCGCGAAAGCGGCCTACAACCGCCCGGAGAAGGAGCCGGAGGAAGCCCCTCCCCTGCGCGTTTCCCCGCTGACGGAACCTCCCGCACCGAAAGCGGAGACGGCGACTCCGGCGCCGCAGCCGGCGGCGAAAGCGCCGGAAAAAGCAGAAGAAGCGCCCCTGCCGCCCTACCGCATTCTGGGGGAAGCCTTCAAGGAATACATCGTGGTGGAGTGCGCGGAGGAGCTGATCCTCATCGACAAGCACGCCGCCCACGAGCGCATGCTGTTCGACAAGCTGAAGCAGCGCTCCTTCGACACGGTGAGCCAGCTGCTCCTGAGCCCCCGGGTGGTGAAGCCCGGCCCGGAGGACCTGGCCATCCTGCTGGAAAACCTGCCTCTGCTCTCGGAGCTGGGGGTGGAGACGGAGGATTTCGGCGGCGGGGCGCTGCTGGTGCGGCAGCTTCCCGCGGGCCTTGCGCCGGAGGACGCGGATTCCCTGCTTTCGGAGCTGGCGGAGGCCCTGCGCCTGGGGAAAAAGCCCGGCAGCCTGGGCATGCGGGATGAGCCCCTGGCAACGATGGCCTGCAAGGCTGCCGTGAAAGCCGGGAACAGCTCCGACGAAAAGGAGTGGGTCCCGGTGGCGGAGGCGGTGCTGCGGGGCGAGGTGAAATACTGCCCCCATGGCCGGCCCGTCACCCTGCGCCTGACCAAGCGGCAGCTGGACCGGAATTTCAAAAGGACATAAAGCAAAACATGATCGAGGCCCCGGCAGAACGGTGTTGATCCGTTTGCCGGGGCCTCGCCGGTTTGTCTCTCTTACAGTCTTTCCTTCCGCTCGATATCCAGGAAATACTTATAGGTGTCCACCGTCAGCTCGCCGCAGGCGTCCTCATCGCAGGCGATGATGGCCCCGTTGTGCAGCTGGAGGGCGGAGCAGGTCCACTTATGGCTGACGGAGCCTTCCACCGTGGCCGCCAGGGCGCGGGCCTTGTTGTGGCCGCTGATGAGGATCAGCACTTCCTTGGAATCCGTCACCGTTCCCACGCCCACGCTGAGGGCCTGGGCGGGCACCTTCTCCGGGTCGCCCCCGAAGAAGCGGGAGTTGACGATCCGGGTGTCCGTGGTGAGGTTGCGCACGCCGGTGCGGGAAGCGAGGGAGGTGTAGGGCTCGTTGAAGGCGATGTGGCCGTCCACGCCGATGCCGCCCATAAAGAGGTCGATGCCGCCGTAGGAGGCGATCTTCTCCTCATAGCGGGCGCACTCCCCTTCCGGGTCGTCGGTCATGCCGTTGAGGATGTTGATATTCTCCGGCTTCATATCCGCCAGATGATCGAAGAAATTGTCGTGCATGAAATACCAGTAGCTCTGGTCGTGCTCCCGGGGCAGGCCCAGGTATTCGTCCATGTTGAAGGTGACCACGTTGGCGAAGGAGACTTCCCCCGCCTTGTTCATGCGGATCAGCTCCTTATAGACGCCGATGGGGGACGAGCCCGTGGGCAGGCCCAGGACGAAGGGGCGATCTTCCTTGTGGCCGTTGATCTTCGCGGCGATATAGTTCGCCGCCCACCTGCACATCTTCGTATAGTCTTCCTGAATGACGACTCTCATCGTTACACTCCTAGTATCGTATTCTCGGCTCCCCGTGGAGAGCCTGCAGCGGCGAGAGGGCCTCTGTTGCGGTGTTGATTCCGTTTTTTGCTCCCTCTCTCACGACCCGCCCCGGCCGCGGCAGCATCCGCCGAGTCTTTCGACAACTGCCGTCCTCGTCACCCCGCAGGGCCCGGCGCTGACAGTCTCCCCTTCTCCTTTCGGGAGGTCTGTTTTTCACGATATTTTAGTGCAATATCCGTCATTTGTCAATCGCGCCCTGTTCCCCCGGCAGATGACGCCGGACACGCGCGCAGATGCGCTCCGCCAGGACCAGCTTGAGGAGGTCCAGGGGGAGATAGGGCAGGACGCAGAGGCTGAGGGCGGCGAAAAAGCCGGTATGCGAGCCGTTGAGGCTGCTGACGGCAGTGAACCAGAGGGTGCCCGCAAGATAGCAGGGAACGAGGTCCAGGGCCAGCAGCAGGATGCGGGGCAGGAAGTGCAGGCTTTGCAGCTTCGTTTCCATGAGCAGATAGCCAAGACCGGTGAAAAGGAAGCCCAGGATATACCCCCCCGTGGGGCCCAGCAGGTGGCCGGGACCGCCCCGAAAGCCGGAGAACACCGGCAATCCCACCAGCCCCAGCAGGATATACAGGCCGATGGCCATGAGGCCCCGCTTTCCGCCCAGGAGCAAGAGAGCGCAGTAGACGGCGAAGGTCTGCATGGTGAAGGGCACGGTGAAAGGAACGGTGATCCAGCTGCATACGCAGAGGATCACCGCCATCATGGCGATATAAGCGGCGCTGCGGGTGGTCATGGTCTCTGCCTCCCTGTGGGGAATGTTTCCATAGTATAGCACGGAAAGCTCGGAAAGCAAAGGGGCTGCCGATGGCAGCCCCTTTTGGTTTTCGTAAAAGCCTCGCAGAGTTCGCGCCCGCAGGTGCGAAGAAATTGGAATCATTTTTCGCACGGACATGCGCCGGGCGAAAAATACTTCTCGCGGAGCGGACTGTGCGAGCGAAGCGAGTGCGGGGAGCGCAGCGCATCCCCTCAAATCGAGGCCCAGCGAAGCGGGCTCGATTTGACTATTTCACTGCGTCGAAGCCCTGCTGCAAATCCGCCAGGATATCGTCGATGTGCTCCGTGCCGATGCTGAGGCGGATGGTGGTGGGCTTGATGCCCCCCGCCAGCAGTTCTTCTTCATTGAGCTGGCTGTGGGTGGTGCTGGCCGGATGGATCACCAGGGACTTCACATCCGCCACGTTGGCCAGGAGGGAGAAAAGCTTCAGGCTCTCGGTGAATTTCTTGGCGGTCTCTGCCGTGCCCTTGATCTCAAAGGTGAAGATGGAGGCGGCTCCGTTGGGAAAATACCGGTCGTAAAGCTCCTTCTCCCTGCCGGTGGACAGGGAGGGGTGGTTCACCTTCGCCACCTGGGGATGGTTTTTCAGGAAATCCACCACCTTCAGGGCATTGGACACATGGCGCTCCACCCGGAGGGAGAGGGTCTCCAGCCCCTGGAGCAGAAGGAAGGAATTGAAGGGGGAGATGGTGGCCCCCTGGTCCCGCATGAGGGTGGTGCGCAGCTTGACGATATAGGCGATATTGCCCACGGCCTCCGTGAACACCACGCCGTGGTAGGAGGGATTGGGCTTGCTCAGGCCGGGAAACTTATCGTTCTGCGCCCAGTCGAACTTGCCCCCGTCCACCACCACGCCGCCCATGACGGTGCCGTGGCCGCCGATGAACTTGGTGGCGGAGTGGACCACGATATCCGCCCCGTGCTCCAGGGGCCGCAGCAGATAGGGCGTGGCGAAGGTGCTGTCCACGATGAAGGGGATGCCGTGACGGTGGGCGACGGCGGCGATGGCGTCCAGGTCGATCACGTCGGAATTGGGATTGCCCAGGGTCTCGGCATAAAGCAGCTTCGTGTTGGGCTGGATGGCTTTCTCGAAATTCTCCGGGTCGGAGGGGTCCACAAAGGTGGTGGTCAGGCCCTGCTCCACCAGGGTGTTGGCAAAGAGATTGTGGGTGCCGCCGTAGAGATTGGTGGAGGAGACGATATGGTCCCCCGCCACGGCGATGTTCTGGACGGCATAGGTGATGGCGGCGGAGCCGGAGGCGGTGGCCAGGGCTGCCGCGCCCCCCTCCAGCGCGGCGATGCGCTGCTCGAAGACGTCGCTGGTGGGGTTCATGAGGCGGGTGTAGATGTTGCCCCCCTCCGTCAGGGCGAAACGCCCCGCCGCCTGGGCGCTGTCCTTAAAGACATAGGAGGTGGTGGCATAAATGGGCACGGCCCTGGCGTCGGTGGCAGGATCGGGCGCTTCCTGACCGGCGTGGACCTGCAGAGTCTCAAAACGATAGGCGGACATGACGTTCATCCTTTCTTTATCCTACTTGTTTGCTAGGTAATTGCAGATTAGCACAATAATCCTACTTTGTCAATAGGTAAATAGTATTTTCTTTCGGTTATTTTTTCCGCTTCTGGGCCAGGCGCTCCCCCTCCGTCTGGACATCCAGCTTCAGCTTCTGGATGCGCCTGTCCGTATAGGCCGCGATCTCCCGCCACAGGCTGCGCAGCTGGTTTTTATGGGCGCAGAGCTTCTCGGTGCAGCACTCGCAGCGGAGATAGCCGTTGGTCTGCTCGGAGAAGCGTTCGGGATAGCGGTAGAAGGTGATCTCCCAGCGGGCCAGCAGGGCCACGGAGAGGATCAGCAGGCCCCAGGTATAGAAGCGCCGCACGAAAAAGAGGGGCGTGAACATCATGGCATAGTCCCAGTTGTAGATGCGGCAGGTGGAGCAGCATTTGTTGCGCAGGAACCAGGATTGGAAGGGGCAGAAAAAGAGGATGCAGATCATATCGCAGACGCTGTAGGCGCAGCTCAGGAGGATCATGGCGCCGTCGTCCAGGACGCCCAGCATGTGCAGCGCGCCGAAGATGGCGTTGAAGAAGATCCAGATCAGGGCCACCAGCACCGTGGCGTTGTTGTCGTGCATTTCGATGTGGGTCTTCCCCGTCTTGATATAGTTCCTGCGGAACTGCTTCTGGCAGCCGGGGCTCTCCAGGCCGGAGGGGAAAAAGCGCAGGACCATTTCCAATGTGAAGACAGCGCAGATGAGAATGAGCATCCACGGCCGCCGCTCCAGGGCTGCGGCCACGTCTTCCCCGCCCCGGAGGCGATAGCTGAGATACAGAGCGAAAAAGCCGGCGAACAGCAGGCTGCGGTAGACGAGACGGATATAGTGCAGGGTGCTCACGGCGGTGAGTCTGACCTTTTTCTTTGCGTGATCCAACTGCGTACCCTCCTTTCACGGAGATTCGAGCCCAAGGGATTTATTCTTCCAAAGGGTCCAGGATGGTCCGGCAGACGCGCTCGGCGACAGCCGCCGCCTGGGCGCGGTTCGTCTCCCCGCCGGGCTCCAGCTTTCCGCCGATGCCCTGGAGGACGCCGCTGCCCACCGCCCAGGCTACGGCCTCCCGCGCCCAGGGATGTACTTCTTCCCCGTCGGAGAAGGCGGAGAGGTCCGCCCCTTCTTCCAGGGGGACGCCCGCGGTGAGGAGGCAGCGGTAGAGCATGGTGATGAAGGCTTCCCGCGTGACCTTGGCGTTGGGGGCGAATAAAGCGGCGTTCACGCCGCGGGTGACGCCGGTCTCCGCCGCCCAGGCCACCGCCGAAGCGTACCAGACGTCCGGCGGCACATCCCGGAAGGGCGCGCGCTTCTCCGGCGTGGGCGCGCCCATCAAGCGATGCAGCAGCGTGACGGACATGGCCCGGTTCATGGCCTGGTAGGGCTGATAGCGGAGGGAGGTGCCGACGGTGATCAGACCGCGCTCTGCCGCGAATTCCACAGCGGAGAAAAACCAGCGCTCCGGCGTCACATCCTCGAAGGTCCAGTAGGGCACGTCGCCGCCGGCCCAGGCCTCCAGCCGCTCATCCAGCCAGACGGTCCGGCGCAGGAGGAAGGAATGCAGGTCCTCCGCGGCGGTCTCCGACGCCGGCCGGCCCCACAGCGCCCGATCCATGCGCCGGGAGGCCGCGATCTCCCCGTCATAGCCCGCGAGGCTCCGCAGCCGAAGTCCGGCTGCCGCCGGATCGGCGCTGAGAAGGATATCCTTCACCCGGGGCTCAAGCTCCTGCCAGCAGTCCAGCAGGGCTTCCCGGAAGGAGGGGATGCGCAGGAGGCTCCGCCCGAAGCGGGAGCTCAGGGTGACGGCGGTATCCGCCGGAAGCAGCGAGACGCCGTAGCCCGTGTCGAAATCCCACAGGGGCCCCGCATAGAGCTTCTCCTCCTCCGGTGGCTTGTAGAAATAGGTGGAGGAAAGGAAAGCGTCGTTGTCCATGGAAAGCTCCAGGATCAGGAAGCAGCGGGCCAGAGAATCCGGATCGCACAGGTCCCGGTAATCCGCCCCCGTGACCGGATCCGTTCCCCCGGCCATCACGGCCCGTTCAAAGCGCTGGAACAGGTCCGCGATATAGATCATCGCTTCCTCCGGCAGGTATTCCGGGCTTTTCACCGTGATATACTGCCCGCCCTCGGTGCTGAACCAGGCAGCTTCCTCCATGGAGCGGTTCGGATAGTCCAGCTCCAGCAGATAGCCGCCGCGAAGGTCCTCGGGGGCGGCCAGGTCCGGCGTATAGTGATAGACGACGCCGGGCAGCGTCCCCTCCGCGCCGGGCAGGAGGGCAAAATCCCCGATCTCCGGGTTAACGTCCTCGATCTCCCCCTCCAGGTCGCGGATGGCGACGCGGCCCTTGGAGATCTCCGTCTTCTCGCACAGCTCATAGACGCCCCGGTATTCCCCGTCGTAGTACAGGTCCACGGAACGGCTGTGGGGGGTATAGGGCAGGCCGAAATCCGCCGCCAGGTCGAAGGTGAGGCGGTTGCGCAGAAGGCTTTCGTCGGCGTAGTCGGCCAGAAGGACCCAGGTCGTCTCCTTTTCCGCCGCTTCCCCGGTCTCCAGCAGGTCCGCCTTTTCCGACAGCTTGATCTGATAGGGCTTCTTGGGATACGACCAGGTGGAGTTGCCCCGGCCCTTGATGTTTTTCAGCTCCCCCGCCCACACCGGCGTTCCGTCCGCGCGGAGCAGGGCGAAGGAGACGCCCTTCACCTTCCGTTCCTTGTCTTCCTCCACATAGCTGCGGCCCTGCTCCCGGTCGCTGCTCGTCAGCCAGGCGGAGCCCAGGCTGCCGGAGCGCAGAAGGGTGAAGCTGAGGCGCGTTTCCCCGTTTTCGAAGGTCAGGGGGCAGCCCTCCCCCTCGCCGGCAAGCAGGGGCAGGAGGGAGAAGGGCACGCCGCTTTCCACCGTGAGGCTGCCTTTTTCCCCGCTGAGGAGGGCGGTTTCCCCCGAAAAGCGCAGCACAAAAGCTTCCGGCCGCGCGGCGGAGGGCAGGAACAGGCAGTCTCCCCGCTCGGTTTGCTGCACGGGTATCTCCACCTCCCCCAGGCCGGGAACGTCGATCACCGCGGCAAAGGGCGGCTCCTCCCCGGCGGCCAGGACCGCCGCCGTCAGGAGGGCGAGGACGGCCAGGCACAGGCCGAGGACACGGAAGCATCTGCGGATCATCATAGCGGAAATCCCATCCTTTCGGGGATACTCGATCGTTTTCGGGAAACCCTTATAGTTTACCCCATCGTCGGAAAAAGGTCAACTGCTCGCTTGCGCCCGATCCTCGCGGAAAAACGGCGGAAACAAGCCGATTCTACCGCCGGTCGGTTGCCTTCGGAGCAGGTTTTGGCTAGACTGAGGGCGAGGTGAAGCAAATGGACAAAACGAAATTCGGCGCTTTCGTGGCGGAGAACCGGAAAAAGCTGGCGCTTACCCAGAAGGAACTGGCAGAAAGGCTCCATGTGACGGATAAGGCCGTGAGCAAATGGGAGCGGGGCCTGAGCTACCCGGACGTGACCCTGCTGGAGCCCCTGGCGGATGCCTTCGGCATGGGGGTCACGGAGCTGGTGTCCTGCCGCAGCGAAGCGCCCTCCCCCGCCCCGGCGGAGCGGGCGGACTGGGAGATACCCCCGACGGAGGAGCGGGGGGAGGAAGCGGCGGTGCAGACGCTGCTGGACATCTCCGGGGAGAGCCTGCATACGGAGCGGAAGCGGGGACGCCGGAGGACGGTGCTGCTGTCGGTCCTGGCAGTGCTGCTGCTGGCGGCCCTGGCTGTCACAGGCGCCCTGTTGCTGGGGAAGAACGAGACGACAGAAAGTGATCAGATCAGAGTCCTCCACACGGAAGGGACGGAGGCGGACCTTACGCTGTTCACGGAAAAGGAGGGCCATCTCCTCCGCCTCCGCTGCGCGCCGGAAGCGGACCCCGCCGCACTTCTGGAGCTGGTTTCCTTTGGGGATCCCATCTTTGCGGAATACCGCTGGGACCGGCGCACTTGGTCCGGCACGCTGCTGAGCTTCCGCCAAGTGACGTCGGGAATGGCCATCGGCGGACCCATGGACGAGGCGGGCTCCGCCTTCGTCCTGTTCGACGGCGACGGAGAGCTGTTCGGCTTTTCCCGCGTGGTGGAGGAGATTCACACCCGGCAGCGCAATCCCGACGGGAAGGGCTATCTCTCCACCTATATCTTCTACAAGGGCGACGAGAGCGACGATTGGTACATGCACGCCGACGAAGCGCTGGTGCGGGTGAGGGACTGCCTTGGCTACAGCACTTACGGGGATCACGGCTGCCGCATCCTGGACTTTGACGGGGATGGCGTCAATGAGCTGCTGGCCCGCACCCTCTGGCCGGAAAAGCCCTGCATCGTCTACGACCTGGAAAACGGGGTACTGACGGAAACCTGGCTGGACGAGATGCCGGAGGAAATGACCGGGCCGACGGAATAGCATAGTTTTGGCGCGCTGCGACCGCAGCGCGCCAAAAAAATCTTTCCTTACAGCTTTTTCATCAGCTCGCCCAGCACGGGCTCGAAGGCGACGCCATACCAGTGGTCCGGGAGCCGGCGGGTGAATTCGATGCACGCCACCACGTAGTCCGCCGCAATACAGGCGGCCTCATAGGCGCTCTTGCCCCGCAGCAGCGCCCCCACGAAGGCGGAGGCGTAGACGTCTCCGGTGCCGTGGCAGCCCTGGGCGATCTTCCGGTGCTCATAATACTTCCGCTCCCCTTTTTCAAAGACCAGGACGCCGGTGGTCTCCGGCCGGAAGCTGACGCCGGTGAGGATGAGGTTTTTCGCCCCCAGCGCCAGGAGCTTTTCCGCCAGGGCGTCCGCATAGGCTTCGTCATAGCTCTCCCGGTATTCCGTTCCGGTGAGGAAGGCTGCCTCCGTGATGTTGGGCAGGAGATAGTCCGCCTCCGCCGCCAAGGTGCGCATGCAGCCGACAAAGGCCTCGTCGAAGCCCACGTAGAGCTTGCCGTTGTCCGCCATGGCGGGGTCCACCACCGCAAGGCATTCGGGTTTGCTCAGGCTGCGGAGCATGCTTTTTACATAGTCGATCTGCTTCGCGCTGCCCAGGTAGCCGGTATAGACCGCGTCGAACCGGATCTTTTCCTTCACCCAGTGGGCCTCGATGGCGGGCATATCCTCCGTCAGGTCCCGGAAGGTATAGCCGGTGAAGCCGCCGGTGTGGGTGGAGAGCACGGCGGAGGGCAGAATGCAGGTCTCCAAGCCGCAGGCGCTGAGGATGGGCAGAGCCACGGTGAGGCTGCACTGGCCCACGCAGGAGATATCCTGTACGGTCAAAACACGCTGATAGTCCATGGTTCCTCCTTTTTTGCAGCGCTTACAGGAGCTGCATCAGTTCCCCGTCGGAGAGGGTGGCGACCCCCGCGTTTTTCAGCACCAGCTCGGCATGGGCTGCGTCGTCCACCCGCAGCACGGTGTAGGCGCTGAACTCGGCGGCGCCGGTGAAGGCATAGAGGTATTCCACGTTGATCCGCTCCTCCTGCAGGGACTGGAGGATGCGGTTCAGGGCCCCGGCCTCGTCCTCCATCTTCACGGCGATGACGGGGGTCTCCGTGACGATGCTCTTTTCCATCAGCAGGGCCTTTGCCTTCGCCACATCCGAGACGATGAGGCGCAGGATGCCGAAATCCCGGGTGTCCGCCAGGCTGAGAGCCCGGATGTTGACCCCGCCGTCGGAAATGAGCTTCACCGCGGCGGCCAGCTGGCCCGGCTTATTTTCCAGAAACACGGATAATTGTGTAATTGCCATTGTAGTCTTCTCCTTTCCCGGAACGGTTCCTCAGTCATGCAGCTTGCGCTTGTCGATGACGCGGACGGCCTTGCCCTCGCTGCGCTGGATGGACTTGGGCGGCACCAGGTGCACCTTGGGTCCGATGCCCAGCATGCCCCGCATGGCGGTTTCCAGGCCCCGCTCCCGCTTCTGGATATCCGAGACCTTGTCGGAGAAATGCTCCGGACTCAGCTCCACATTGATATCCAGGGTGTCGGTATTGTTCACCCGGTCCACCAGGATCTGATAGTTGGGGGTATAGCCCTCGTTCAGCAGCACGGTCTCGATCTGGCTGGGGAAGACGTTGACGCCGCGGATGATCATCATATCGTCGCTGCGGCCCATGGGCTTGGACATGCGCACGAAATTGCGCCCGCAGGAGCACTTCTCCCGGCTCAGCACGCAGATATCCTTCGTGCGGTAGCGCAGCAGGGGGAACGCCTCCTTGTCCAGGGCGGTGAACACCAGCTCGCCCTTGGAGCCCTCCGGCAGCACCTCCCCGGTGTCCGGGTCGATGATCTCGGCATAGAAATGGTCCTCGTTGATGTGCATGCCGTGCTGTTCCTCGCACTCGAAGGCCACGCCCGGACCGCTGGTCTCCGTGAGGCCGTAGATGTCATAGGCCTTGATGCCCAGGCTCTTCTGGATATTGCGGCGCATCTCCTCCGTCCAGGGCTCGGCCCCGAAGATGCCGATGCGCAGCTTGTTGTCCTCCGGCTTATAGCCCTTTTCCGCCAGGGTCTCCCCGATGTAGGCGGCATAGGAGGGGGTGCAGCAGATGATGGTGGCGTTCAGGTCCATCATGAACTGGATCTGCCGCTCCGTGCTGCCGGTGGACATGGGCAGGGTCAGGCAGCCCACCTTGTGGCTTCCCCCGTCCAGCCCCGCGCCGCCGGTGAAAAGGCCGTAGCCGTAGCAGACCTGGACCACATCCTCCTTCGTTCCCCCCGCGGCCACGATGGCCCGGGCGGTGCAGTCGTTCCACAGGTCGATGTCGTGCTGGGTGTAGAAAGCCACGACCCGCTTGCCGGTGGTGCCGGAGGTGGAGTGGATGCGGACGCATTCGGACAGGGGCTTTGCCAGCAGGCCGTAGGGGTAGGCGTCCCGCAGGTCCGCCTTGGAAAGGAAGGGCAGCTTTTTGATGTCCTCCACGCTCCGGATATCCTCGGGCTTCACGCCCTTTTCATCCATGAGCTTGCGGTAATAGGCCACATGATCGTAGACGTGCCGGACCTGCTTCACGATCTTCTCGTTCTGGATCGCCAGGATCTCTTCCCGGGATGCCGTCTCGATTTCTTTCTGATAGTAGTTTTTCACGGAGATTCTCCTTTTTGTCGGGGGCGGTTTCCCGGGAAGCGGGAGGCCCTCTTACTTACCCAGGTTGTCGGTGATGCCGACGGTGGTGCGGTCGTTGTAGCATTCGAACATCCGCTCCACATCGGCGGGAACGGTCTTCCGGCTGAGGGCGCTGACGATGGGCACGATGATGAGGCCGCCCACCATGGCGAAGACGCCGGAATAAAGGGAATTCTTGAACACGAAAGCCAGGAGCGGGCTGGAGGCCACGTCCAGGGCCTTCAGGGACACGAGAAGCTGGATGACCTCCAGACCCACGCCCCAGATAAAGCACACCGCCACGGCGGCCTTGCTGGTCTTCTTGGAGTAGAGCCCGTAGAGGAAGGGGGCGAGGAAGGCCCCAGCCAGCGCGCCCCAGCTGACGCCCATCATCTGGGCGATGAACAGGCTGCGGCTCTTGGCCTGCTTGATGGCGATGAGGGCGGAGATGGCCACGAAGACCACGATGAACAGCCGCATCACCAGCAGCTTTTTCTTCTCCTCCAAAGGTTTTTTCCGAAGGGGATCGATGAAATCCAGGGTGATGGTGGAGGAGGAGGCCAGCACCAGAGAGGAGAGGGTGGACATGGAGGCGGAGAGCACCAGCACGATGACCACGCCCATGATGACGCTGGGGAGGGTGGAGAGCATGCGGGGAATGACGGCGTCGAAGCCCTCGGCGGCCACATCCACATTGTAGAGCCTGCCGAAGCCGCCCAGGAAGTAGCAGCCGCCGGCCACGATCAGGGCGAAGATGGTGGAGATCACGGTGCCCTTCTTGATGGAATCCTCATTCTTGATGGCATAGAACTTGCCCACCATCTGGGGCAGGCCCCAGGTGCCCAGGGAGGTCAAAAGCACCACAAAGAGAAGGAACATGGGATCGGGCCCCAGGAAGGAGGAAAACTGCCAGCCCCCGTTGGGACCGGTGGCCAGGCCGGTCATGGCGGCCATGAGGCCTCCGTTGTCCTTCAGCACCGCGCCGATGACGGCGATGATGCCCCCCAGCATGATGATGCCCTGGATGAAATCGTTGAGGGCGGTGGCCATATAGCCGCCCAGGATGACGTAGATGCCGGTGAGGATCGCCATGATGATCACGCAGACGGCGTAATCGATGCCCTGGAAGGCGGCGGCGAACAGGCGGCTCAGGCCGTTGTAGAGAGAGGCGGTGTAGGGGATCAGGAACAGGAAGGTGATCACGCTGGCGGCGATCTTCAGGGGACGGGAGGAAAAGCGGGTGCCGAAGAAATCCGGCATGGTCTTGCTGCTGAGGTGCTGGGTCATGATGCGCGTCCGGCGGCCCAGGATGCTCCAGGCCAGCAGGGAGCCGATGAAAGCGTTGCCCAGGCCGATCCAGGTGGAGGCCAGGCCGAAGTTCCAGCCGAACTGCCCGGCATAACCCACGAAGATGACGGCGGAGAAATAGGACGTGCCGTAGGCGAAAGCGCTGAGCCAGGGGCCCACGCTGCGGGAGCCCAGCACGAAGCCGTTGACGTCGACGGCATGGCGCTTGGTGCGGATGCCGATGAAGATCATGACGGCGAAAAAGCAGACGATGAGGATCAGGGTGATGACGGCGGTCTGGTCCATGGCGATATACCTCGCTTGTTTTGATCTGAGAACGGAGCCTCCCCCTTCCGGGGCCCGGCTTTCGGGCCCCGGAGGTCCGCCGCAAGTGAGGGAGCGGCCGGAGGATTCTTCATTCTTTTAAATCACTATACGCCTGAATCGTCCGCCTGTCAAGGGGTTTCTGAAAAAGATTTTGTCAAATCTGTCCGGTTATTTGCCCGGCTTTTGTCCAAACTGCCGAAATGGACGGCTCAGTCGATGACCGGCAGGGTGGCGAGGCTCTTCGCCAGCTCCTCGTCCGTGGGGATATAGTCGGTCATTTCCCCGTCGTTATAGCGCTGATAGGCCACGAGATCGAAGTAGCCGGTGCCGGTGAGGCCGAAGACGATGTTTTTGGCTTCCCCGGTCTCCCTGCACTTGAGGGCCTCGTCCATGGCCACCTTGATGGCGTGGCTGCTCTCGGGGGCGGGAAGGATGCCCTCCACCCGGGCGAACTTCTCCGCGGCGGCGAAGACGTCCGTCTGCACGACGCTGACGGCTTCCATCAGGCCGTCGTCATAGAGCTGGGAGAGGACGCTGCTCATGCCGTGATAACGCAGGCCGCCGGCGTGGTTGGGGGCGGGGATGAAGTTGGAGCCCAGGGTGTACATCTTCGCCAGGGGGCAGACCATACCGGTGTCGCAGAAATCATAGGCGTATTTGCCCCGGGTGAGGCTGGGGCAGGAGGCGGGCTCCACGGCGATGATCCTTGCGTCCAGCTTGCCCTGGATCTTATCCCGCATGAAGGGGGCGATGAGGCCGCCCAGGTTGGAGCCGCCGCCGGCGCAGCCGATGATGACGTCGGGCACGATGTCGTATTTCTTCAGGGCCGCCTCGGTCTCCAGCCCGATGATGCTCTGGTGCAGCAGCACCTGGTTCAGCACGCTGCCCAGCACATAGCGGTAGCCGGGGGTGGAGGTGGCGACCTCCACGGCCTCGGAAATGGCGCAGCCCAGGCTGCCGGTGGTGCCGGGATGCTCCGCCAGGATCTTCCGGCCGATGGCCGTGCTCTCGGAGGGAGAGGGGGTCACGTCCGCGCCGTAGGTCCGCATGACCTCGCGGCGGAAGGGCTTCTGCTCATAGGAGACCTTGACCATATAGACCTTGCAGTCCAGGCCCAGATAGCCGCAGGCCATGCTGAGGGCGGTGCCCCACTGGCCCGCGCCGGTCTCGGTGGTGACGCCCTTGAGGCCCTGCTTCTTGGCGTAGTAGGCCTGGGCGATGGCGCTGTTCAGCTTGTGGGAGCCGCTGGTGTTGTTGCCCTCGAACTTATAGTAGATGTGGGCGGGGGTATCCAGCGCCTGCTCCAGGCAGTAGGCCCGCACCAGGGGGCTGGGCCGGTACATCTTGTAGAAGTCATAGACCTCCTGGGGGATCTCGAAATAGGGGGTGTCGTTGTCCAGCTCCTGCTTGATGAGCTCCTCGCAGAAGACGGGGCTCAGCTCCTCCGCCTTCATGGGCTGGTGGGTGCCGGGGTTCAGCAGGGGGGCGGGCTTGTTCTTCATATCGGCACGGAGATTGTACCAGGCACGGGGCATCTCATTCTCGGTAAGGTAGATTTTGTAAGGGATCTTTTCCATGGTGCATTTCCTTTCCTTTCGTTAAAAAATCAAGCGGCACAGGTCAATCTGTGCCGCTTCGTTCATGAATCCTATTTCTTCATGATTTCAAGCATCGCAAATCGACCTTACCGAAGAATCAGTAAAGCGAAACCAGAACCACCAAAACGCGATGCCGGAAAACTTTCTCATGAAGAACTCCCAATCGGCGCGGGAACCTCCCGCGGTAGTATGGGGAGAATATACTCTCCCTTTTTTTGTTTGTCAAGGGGTTTTGGTAAAAAAACTTTATCCTTTTACCGATTCCCACCGACATTGCGGCAATTCAGGCGTTTTCCAGGGGAAGCAGCTTGTCCCCCTTTGCGCCGCAGACGGGACATTCCGGCGTTTCTCCCTCCGTCAGGGGAAAGACCAGACCGCAGACGCCGCAGCGGTAGCTGATTTCCTTTTTCTCCCCGCTGCCGCCGGGCATGGGCAGCTTGCCCAGGAGCCGCCAAAGGGTCTCCTCCGGGAAATCCGGCGCGGGAGGTTCATCCGCCAGCTTTTCCAGGATCTCCCGCACCTCCGGGCACTGGGGCAGCATGAAGCCCGCCTCCCGCAGCACATCCTCCGTCACCAGCCGGGTGGACATGGCCGCGGCCGCCATGAGCTTGCGCAGCCCTTCCTTCTCCGACGCGCGCCCGATCCTGCGGGCGGCGGCTTCCTCCTCCGTCCGCCGCCGGGCAAAGGCGCGCAGCAGGCCCTTGATCTCCTCCGTCTTGGGCTGCTGGGGCGGCATTTCCAGGGGGATGAGGCTGATGGCCCCGCTGGGGCAGGCCTCGGCGCAGACGCCGCAGCCCACGCATTTTGCCGGGTCGATGACGCTGTTCTCCGTGTCCGTAGCCCCGGTGGGACAGACATAGAGGCACAGGCAGTCCTTGGTGCAGAGGCGCAGATTGCGCACCGCCAGCTTTTTCATGCCTTCACGCCTCCTTCCGCCTTCTCGAATTTCCAGGCCGGCACCTTGCACACGGGGCACAATTCCGGCGGCGCTTCCCCGATCCAGACAAAGCCGCAGGTGGAGCAGGCCCAGATCTCCTGTCCCTCCAGCATGGCCTCCCCTTCCCGCAGATAGCGGTCCAGAAGGGAGGAGAGCATCCGCGTCACCTTCTCGCCCCAGACGCAGATGCGCGCTGCGCCCCGGTCTCCGGCGGCGTCCGCCGCGGCCCGCAGGGCGGGATAATCCGCCACGTCCCGGCGGAGGGATTCCGCCAGAGATTCCGCCGAAGCCTCCTCCGCCGGCGGCGCTGCGGCGGTGAACCAGGCGGCCAGCTCCCGGAAGAAGCCCGCCTCCTCCGCTTTGTACTGTTTTTCGCAGCCCCGCCCCAGGCTGGAGCAGAGGGCCGCCAGCTGACCGGCAGTGAAGGGGCCGAGTTCCCCTTCCAGCTGCGCTTTCCCCTCCGTCCCCGCCGGAGGGGCCGCCTCCTGCGGTTTGAATTCCCCCTTGGGCGCTCCGCAGAGGGGGCACTTCCAGCTTTCCGGCAGGGAATCGAAGGGGGCTTCCTCCCCGCCGTCATACACATAGCCACAGACCTGACAGATGTACTTCACAGGCATCCGCTCCTTTCTGCCCGTAAACATTGTCCCAGGCGCGGAGGCTTCCGCGCCCGGGACGGGGTTTTATGCTTCGGAGAAGCTGGACTTGTCCGCGCCGCAGAGGGGGCAGACAAAGCTGTCCGGCAGGTCCTCGAATCTGGTGCCGGGTTCGATGCCGTTGTCGGGATCGCCCAGCGCCTCATCATATTCCCAGCCGCAGAGGTCGCACACGTATTTCATCATGATCCTCCTTATGATTCGGATTTGCTGATTCGGTGAGGAAGCTCAGCCCCGGGGGCACAGGGCGTCCGCCAGGGCCTCCAGCTGCGCTTCGCTCTCGGCGTTCAGAGCAGAGAGGATGCGCACCGTGGGTTCAGCAAAGGTAAGGCCCTTGCAGCCCTCCAGCAGGCCCTTCATGACCTTGGCCGCCATGGGGGCCCAGGAGCCGTTTTCAATGAATGCCACGGTGCGGTTCTTATAGCCCCGCTCCGCCAGATGCTCGATAAACGTCCGCATGGGAGGGAACACCTCGGCATTGTAGGTGGTGGAGGCCAGCACCAGCGTCCCGTAGCGGAAAGCGTCCTCCACCGCCTCGGGCATGTCGTCCCGGGCCAGGTCCGTGAGGCTGACCTTGGGGCAGCCCCGGGCCTCCAGCTTCGCGGCCAGTTCTTCCGCCGCGGCCTTGGTGTGGCCGTAGACGGAGGTATAGGCGATGACGACGCCCTCGCTCTCCACGCCGTAGCTCGACCAGATGTTGTAGAGATTCAGGTAATAGCTCAGGTCCCCGGTGAGCACGGGGCCGTGGGTGGGGCAGATGATTTGGATGTCCAGAGCGGCGGCCTTTTTCAACAGAGCCTGGACCTGAGCGCCGTATTTCCCCACGATGCCGAAGTAGTAGCGCCGGGCTTCGCAGGCCCAACCCTCCGGATCCTCCCTGTCCAGCGCGCCGAACTTGCCGAAGCCGTCGGCGGAAAAGAGCACCTTGTCCGCGTCGTCATAGGTGACGATGACCTCCGGCCAGTGGACCATGGGGGCGGCGACGAAGGTGAGGGTATGCTTCCCCAGAGGGAGGGTGTCCTTCTCTCCCACCACGATCCGCCGGTCTGCATAGTCCTCGCCGTAGAAATTCTTCATCATGGTGAAAGCCTTGGCGGAGGAAACGATCGTCGCCTGGGGATAGGTGTGCATGAAGCAGCCGATGCTGGCGCTGTGATCCGGCTCCATGTGCTGGATGACGAGATAGTCCGGCTTCCGCCCGCCCAGGGCGACGGTCAGCTTCTCGATCCAGGCGTGGGTGAAGCCCTCGGCCACGGTGTCCATGACGGCGATCTTGTCATCCAGGATGAGATAGGAATTGTAGGCCATGCCCAGGGGCACGGCATACTGCCCCTCGAACAGGTCCACCTGATGGTCGTTGACGCCGATATAGCGGATATCCTTGGTGATCTCCATGTGTGTCATTCCTTTCATGAATGGTATCCCGCTGTGGACAGTATATGCTGTTCCGCAGCGGCTTGTCAACCTTGTCCGGCAGCGCTTTCCCCGAAGGCGACGGCGTCGAACAGGGCCAGCATGGCCAGGCTCACCAGCACGCCCCCCAGGATATCCGTGAACCAGTGGCAGCCGCTCAGAAAGCGGCAGCAGACCATGACGAGGATCAGCAGGATGCAGAGGACGCGCAGCACCGCCCGCAGAGCGGGGTTCTGCACATACTTTTTCAGCGTCATGGAGACGCTGCCCAGGATGACGATAGCCATCACCGTGTGGCTGGAGGGGAAGCTGGGCTCAAAGCCGCTCTCCCCCGGCAGGACGATGGGGCGGCAATTGACGACCACCTTTTCAAAAAAGACGTAGAGGATCAGGGTGAGGACAAAGAGGCCGCCCATGGTGAGGATTTCCCGATCCACTTTTTTGAGGCTCCGGCGGCGGATCAGCTGCACGAGGCCGATGAGGGCAAAGACGCACAGCACCAGGATGGCGAAATAGCCCAGGTATTCCGTCAGCTTATACAGCTTCAAGGAAAGGTCCATGCTGCCGTCGACGCCCCAGCTCCCGTTCAGTCCCGCGACGGCGATGGCGAACCACGCGTTCACCGTCGCCAGGCCGATCTCCGTTCCCTCAGCCCAGGGCTGCCGGTCCACCAGGCACAGGAGCACGATCAGCGCCAGGAACAGGACATAAAACAGACCCGCCGCGCAGAGTTTTCCCTTTTTCGTCATCGGTGATTACTTCCTCTCTCTGTCTGCGTTTTCCGCAAGGGAATCCATCATCCGCTCCGCCAGGATATACCAGCGCTGAACGGCGTTTTCCAGGAAGAAATAATGATAGAAATAAAAGCCCAGCAGCACCGCCAGGAGCACCACCACCGCCGCGGACCAGGGGGCCAGATCCGGCCGCGTCAGGGTCAGCCACACGGCCAGCAGTTCCGCCATGACGGTCATCACCGTCACGATCAGGTGCACCAGCCGTTCGTGCTGGAGCCAGCGGAGCTTTTCCAGGTGCTTTTCCAGCAGGCGGATATCCCCGCTTCCCGCTGCCATCGCCGTGCGCACGGCTTTTTCATGCGTCCGACACCAGCGCTTCATGTGGATGCCGAACTTCCCGGAATCCCCGTTCATGCTTCTCCCTCCGGTCTGCTTTTGCTGCGGGACGGCCTCAGCGGAGGAGCTCCGTCACTTCCCCGATATACAGGTCGTGGGGCGCGTCGTGGGCATAGAGCTTTTCCCTGATGTCCGAAGGGATGCGCGCCGGGTCCAGGGGCTGCATGAAGAGCTTGCGGCACACAAGGGTCGCCTCCGCCTCCCGGTAGGCGACGCCCTTGCCGCAGGGCAGGGCCTCCAGGCCGCTCCCGCCCATTTTGTCCATATCCCGGCCGGATTTCGTGCCCAGGAGCAGCAGCCTGTCCCGGCAGTTTTCCGGGAAAAAGCTGAGGGTGAACCAGTCCTCCCGGTCCAGGAATTCATGGGTGTAGCGGCTGGTGCGGACATACACCGTGGCGACGCTTTTGCCCCAGAGGGTGCCCAGGCCGCCCCAGCTGACGGTCATGGAGTTGAACTTCTCCATGCTTCCCGCGGTGAGTAGGGCCCACTTTTTGTCAAAAAGGCTGAAAATATCCGTTGTGAATTCCATGTCGGTGTCCTTTCTCCGGCGCCGTCGGGCCGGTCTTCCGGCGGAGAAGATAGCCGGTCATACGAGCTCCACGATCAGCTCGTCGGAGCCCTCCTCCAGTGAATTGTACGCATCCAGATGGTAATGACTGCCCGGTGTTTCCTCCGCCAGGGCGGAAAGAAGTCCGGCCAGGGACCGCAGCCCCGCGGGATTGGCGGAAAGGACGGCCTCGTGCCCGTCCGTCCGAAAGCGGATCTGCGCGTCGTCTTCCCAATGCACGGCGTCTGCCTCCTTAATATATCTGCGTCTGGTTCGCTTCTTCGCCGCCCTTCAGGCGAAGCTTGTTCTCATACATTCTCTTGTCCGCCAGCTCGAACACGGGGGTCACGCCGGTCTGACCGGCATATTTCGCCATGCCGCAGGCGACGACCGCCCCGCCGACGGCCTTTGCCTCCCGGTTGTGGTCCTCCACGCGCTTCACCAGCGTTTCGATCTCCCCGTAGTCGCTGCCGCGGGAGATCACCGCGAACTCGTCGCCGCCGATGCGGAAGACGGGGCTGTGCCGGAATATCTCACAGATGACCCGGCAGGCCTGCTGCAGATACCGGTCCCCCGCCTGATGGCCGGCGGTATCGTTGACCTTTTTCAGGTCGTTCACATCCAGGATCACGACGGCGAACTCCGGATGCTGCTTTTCCGCGATCTGCTTGTCCAGCTGCTCCTGGGCGTTCAGGAAGGCGTTGCGGTTCTTCACCCCCGTGAGGGCGTCCACGCTGGCCTGGGTCTGGGCCTGGGCGAGGCGTCTGGCGAATTCGTCCTCCTGCCGCACCTGAACGTCCACGTCGCTGATGCCCACTACCAGCCGCCGTCCCTCCTTTTCCTCCACCATGGCGGCCCTCATCTGAACGAAAGAGGGCTTGCCTTCCGCCGCCAGACGATAGGTCAGAGCAAAGATGCCGCTCCGCCGGATCTCCGACAGGACGCCCTCGGCGGTAAAGGCGGCGAGAAAGCGGTCCAGGTCCTCCGGATAGACGAAGCGGCGGCCGGCTTCCCGCGCGGCGGCGAAGAAATCCGCGCCTTCCTTGGGCAGGGAAAAAGCTTCAAATTCCGCGCTTGCGCTGAATTCCCGGTAGCGCCCCGTCTCCGGCTCCACCAGATAGACGCAGAGGGAATCGCCGCTGAGGGCGCTCAGGCGGGCGTAGGCGTTGCGCTCCTCGACCTTTTCGGACTCCGCGAGGCTGCGCTTGAAGGTCTCCTTCTCGTCGATGACGACGAAAGCGTGCAGCAGACAGGTCCCCAGGAGATAGGCGATGCCGTAGAGCGGCAGATAGGGATACCACAGCTGGGCAAAGAGGAACAGGTCCATGATGAGCCCGAAAAGGGCCAGGGCGCGGTAGCGGATCCGTTTTTCCGCCGCATCGGGCCGTCTGCGCACGGCGGAGATTGCGTAGATGGAGATCAGGAGAAGCATCAGGATCTGGACGGTCAGCATCGCATAGCGAAGGGGAAGGGCGCGGTAGACGCAATCTTCGTCCACCGTGAACAGCACGGGCACGAAGATGTTGACGAGGCTGAGGAGCGCGACCAGGACCGCCAGGACCCGCCCGGCGGCGCGGAGGAAGCGCCCGAAAGCGTTCTCCTCCTCCAGATAGGTCACGGCAAACTGGCTCCAGCACAGGATGCCCACCGCCATGGCGATAAAATAGGCCGTGGTGTCCGCGAACAGAGCGTCGGCCAGCTTGCGGCTCTCCAGAACGCCCCACAGGATGTCCGTGACGTAATAGGTGAGGACCGCCAGCAGGAAGCGCCGGTAGGTCCTCCAGGCGGGCAGGGAGTATGCGTCGTCGCGGCTGCGCAGGATATCATGGTTTTCCAGCAGCAGGACCAGAAACGACAGGACGCCGATGGCGGCATAAGACATCTGTCAGCACACTCCTTTCCCCGTTTTCATGGCGGCAGCAGTATCAGGTCTGCCAGTTTTTGCAGACGTCGACCCAGGCAACGTATCCCGAATGCTTCTCCAGTTCTTCGATCGTCAGCTCGATGGCGCTGTTCGGGCTCCCGCAGGCGGGAAACACGGTTGGGAAGCGTTTCAGGGATACGTCCAGATAGACCTTCACGCCCTCGTTCACGGCAAAGGGGCAGACGCCGCCCACGGCATGGCCCACCAGCGTCTCCGCCTCCTCCGGCGTGAGCATCTTCGCCTTTGTACCGAACTGCGCCTTGTATTTGGGATTGTCGATCTTCGCGTCCCCCGCCGCGACGATCAGCACGGCGCCGCCCTCCGCCAGGAAGGAGAGGGTCTTGGCGATGCGGCAGGGCTCGCAGCCCAGCGCCAGGGCCGCCAGCTCCACCGTGGCGCTGGATACGTCGAATTCCTGCACCCGGTCCGCCAGCCCCTCCCGGGCGAAATACGCTTTGACTCTTTCTATGGACATCGTTTTTTCCTTTCTTATACGAAACTCTCATGGAAACCAGACAAGGAATTGCGCGGATGATTTGTGTCAGCGGTAGCACACGCGTCCCTGCAGGGGCCCTCGCGCGCGGAATGAGGCGTCGGACGCGTTTCGGGCTGTCGCCCGCCAAGGACGCTGGCGAAGGATGGCGCAAATCAGACCGCAAGGACTGTCGTATTTTCGTGGGAGTTTCGTATTATACGAGGCTGCGCAGGTATTCCCCGTATTCCGGGAACGCCTCCGCTGCCCGAAGCAGTTCCTCCCCGCGGAGCATCCCCCTGCGCCAGGCGATCTCCGGGGGGCAGTAGATGAGATAGTTTCCCAGCTGCTGGATGACGTGCACCAGGGCGGACACCGTCCGGGCATTTTCTTTCGAGCGCAGCGGGGCGCAGAGGAACCCCTTGTCCATGGGCTCCGACCGCAGGCGCTTCCCCTCCTCCGCCAGTCGGGGCAGCTCCCGCAGGGGCGTGCGGGAGGGGCAAGCCGCCAGGAACCGGCTCTGCAGAAAAAACAGGGGCAGCGGACGGTAGGCATAGTGGGAAAAGCCCTCCCGCAGAGGGGTCCCCCCCTGACCCACCACGCTGGCAAGGTTCACCGCCGGGCTTTTCCGCTGCATGGCCCGCTGCAGGAAGCGGGTCAGATCCACGCCGTAGAGGAAAAAGGGCTCGGTCACCAGCATGAGGTCCCCTTCCCCCTGCCGGAAGCAACCCAGCGCGGCCTCCGCCGTCAGCGCTTCCGGGGAGGTAAAACGCAGCCGGATGCCCAGGGCTTCCCCGCCCCGGAAGCGGCCGTCGATATAATCCCGCTCCTTCTCCCCGCAGGCGATCAGCGCTTCCCTGACGCCCGCCAGCAGGAAATAGCTCAGGAGATAGTCGATCAGGGGCTTGTCGAAAAGGGGGGTATCCGCCCGCAGGGCGGCGCCGTCCAGCAGGAGCGCCCCCAGCCAGCGGTCCCCCAGATAGGAGGCCGTCCCGTCCAGCAGGCCGTCCACATCCATGTCCAGCAGTTCCGAGAGCTTCATCAGGGTGGCCGTGTCGGGGACACTTTTGCCCCGCTCCCATTTGGAGACCGCCACATCGCTGATAAAGAGCTTTTCCGCCAGCTCCTTCTGGGTATATCCGGCTTTCTGGCGCAGGGTGCGGATGGCCCTTCCGATCCGTTCTGCGTCCATCACTCTCCGTAAAAGTCCTTCACGGCCCGGATCACCCGGCCGGCGTCCTCCTCCGTGAGTCCGTAGTACATGGGCAGACGCACCAGCCGGTCGCTGTGCCGCGTTGTGACCTCGTCCTCCCCGTGGAAACGCCCGAATTTCCGCCCGGCGGGGGCGGAGTGGAGGGGCACATAGTGGAAAACCGCGCTGATGTCCCGTTCCTTCAGGAAGGCAATGAGCTTCGTCCGCTCCTCCAGGTCCCGGCACTTCACATAGAACATGTGGCCGTTGTGCCCGCAGCCCTCCGGCACGACGGGCAGCTCCAGTTTCCCCGCCGCCGCCAGGGGCGACAGGGCTTCCTCATAGTTTTTCCAGCTGCGCAGCCGGTTTTCGTTGATCTCCTCCGCCTTTTCCAGCTGTGCCCAGAGGTAGGCCGCGTTCAGCTCGCTGGGCAGGAAGCTGTCCCCGAAATCCACCCAGGTGTATTTGTCGATCTCCCCCCGGTAGAAGCGGGAGCGGTTGGTTCCCTTTTCCCGCAGGACCTCCGCCCGCTCGATGTATTTCGGGTCGTTGAGGACCAGCGCGCCGCCCTCCCCCATGGAATAGTTTTTGGTCTCATGGAAGGAATAGCAGCCGAAATCTCCGATGGTGCCCAGCCAGCGGCCCTTATATGTCGCCATGACGCCCTGGGCAGCGTCCTCCACGACCTTCAGGCCATGCTTCCGGGCGATGGCCATGATGGCGTCCATCTCGCAGGCCACCCCGGCATAGTGGACGACGATGATCGCCCGCGTCCGCTCCGTTACGGCTGCCTCGATCTTTTTCTCGTCGATGTTCATGGTGTCCGGCCGGATATCGACGAACACCAGCTTCGCCCCGGCCAGTACGGCGGCGTTTGCGGTGCTGGAAAAGGTGTAGCTGGGGAGGATCACCTCGTCGCCGGGCTGCAGCCCGCAGAGCAGCAGGGCCATATCCAGAGCGGCGGTGCCGCTGGTGGTCAGCAGCACCCGCTTTGCGCCGAACCTTTCCTCCATCCAGGCGCTGCAGCGCCGGGTGAACTGCCCGTCGCCGCTGATCTTTCTTGCGCGGACGGCCTCCGCCAGATAGTCCAGCTCCGTTCCCACGCAGGGGGGCACGTTAAAGGGGATCATGTCCGTTTTCCTCCTTTTCCGGCGGCTCGTCCGCCGCTGCGGTGGCTTCCCCGTCCGCCGGCCGCCGTTTCCTTCTCCACCGCCTGTCCAGGGGAAGGAAAACCAGCGTCAGCACCAGGGCCGCGGCGGAGATTACCAGACCCGGTCGCAGCCCCGGCGGGGTGTAGCGCATGTCAAAGCTGTGGCTTCCCTCCGGCACATCCAGGGCCATGAACACTCCCACCGCCGGATGGGCTTCCGCCGCTGCTCCGTCCACGGTGAAGCGCCAGCCCTCGTCCCAGGGGATGGTGAAAAGGAGCTTCTGGCCGCTTTCGGCGGTGAAGGTCCCGCTGAGGTGCGTTTCGCTGTGCTTTTCCAAGGTGACGGGCCGTTCCCGAACGACGGCGGCAAGCTCTTCCAGGGCCTCCCCGTCCGCGTAGGCAGCCCGGAAGCGGCCGCAGTATTCCTCCATCACCACCCGGTCGATGGAGGGGGAATATACGGGGATGACGCCGCTCACCCGATCCCCGGCGCGATAGGTGCCCACCCAGGTAAGCACCGGCTCTGGGCTGCCGCTCGTCTCGGACAGGGCGGCACGGTGATAGGTATAGACCAGGCCGTCCCGGGCGGCAGTGAAGCTGAACTCGATGTAGGAGTCGAATTCCGGCGCTTTCTCGTTCACGCCCTCCGGCACGGCGAGGCTATCCCCGCCGCCGGAGGAAGACGCCTTGGCGTCGTAGTAGGCGGTGATCTCCCGGGCGCGGCGGGCGTCCAGCGCCTGCGCGTCCTGGAAGCTGTGGGGAACGAAGGTGATCTCCGTTTCCTCCCGGAAGACGGGCTGCTCGGAATCGCTGAGAGCGCTCCAGACCCGGTTGAGGTTCGCAAACACGTCGTCGTAATCCGTCTGCACGCCGTCCACGCCGCCGCCGGAGAGCACGGCGATATTCAGCGCATGGGGATTCCGATACAGGTCGTAGACGGTATCCAGGCCTTCATAGAGGGATACCTGGGAGAAATTCGTCAGGTTTGGGTAGCCCTTTTCCTCCGTCAGGTCCTCCGCAGCGACGATATAGTGGAGGCCCAGCAGGGCGTCCGCGGCTGCGGGCACCCCGTCGGCATAGTAATTGCGCATATCGAACCAGGGAACGCCCAGCTTGCTGAGCTCCTTCCGTACGAAATCACGCTCGTTGGAGCCGCCGTGGCCCACCCCGTCGTAGCCGTAGAGCATGGGGTCGTTGCCGCAGGTCTGGGAGCGCTGCTCGTTGACCTCCATGCGGAGGAAGCTGCCGCTGCTGCGCACCCCCCGCACCAGGGCCCCCACCTGATCCACGGTCTCCTGGTATTCCGAGAGGGAATGGGACCAGTCCATCACGTTTTTCGTGCAGACGCGGTAGTTCATAAAGAGATTCACGCACACCAGCACCAGGGTGATGATCTCAAACAGGCGCTTCGGGTTCTTCTCCGGGTCCCGCCGGTGCATCCGCCAGGCCAGGTAAACCAGCAGCAGCAGCGTGAAATCCAGCGCCACCAGCCCGCCCTTGAGGAACGCATACCGTTTGCTCAGGATCACCGCCGCGGCCACCAGCATCCCCGCCAGACAGCGCTTCATGTCCCTTTCCGGGACCTCCTCCAGCCTCTGCCACACCTCGGCGGCCATCAGCAGCAGGAGGAAGGAGACGACGAAGGAATAGCGATAGTTGAACCAGTTGGTGGTGGTGCCGCCGTGCATCAGCATATCGAGGGCGACGATCCAGAAGCAGAGGAGATAGACGCCCAGAAGGAAGGCCGCCGCCGCCTTCTTCCGCCGGTCGATCCCCTTGTTCAGGAAGAAGAGGACCGACAGGGCCACCGGCAGGAGGCCCACAAAGATGTTGGGCAGTCCGTCCACCAGCTCGTCGGTGGAGTTGGCCCCGGAAAACAGCTTGGCGCCGATCTCCAGGAAGGGCATGTTTTCCCCGAAGGAGAAATCCGTCAGGCCCGTCTGCTCCAGCCGCCCGCCCCGGAGAGAGAGGAAGGCCGGCAGCCACAGGGCCGCGGCCAGCAGCCCCCCGCAGAGAGACGCCAGGGCATAGCGGACAAAGAGGCGGCCCCGCCTTCCCCGCACATCTTCCCCGCCGAAGATCATGGCGGCGGCGAAGAACAGCACGGAAGCCACGCAAAGCATAAAACCGAAAGCGTAGCTGGTGACGAGGCTGTAGGCGATGGCAAAGAGATACACCAGCGGGCTTTTCCCCTGCAGGAGCCTGTGCAGCCCCAGGGCCATGACGGGCAGCACCGGCGCCGCGGCGAAAAAGCAGGCCTGGAACACGTTGGCGACGCTGAAGCCCATGAGGGCGTAGGCGGTGGAAAAGATCAGGCTGCCGCGCTTTTGGCCGTAGAGAGAGGTCAGGAACAAATACATGGTCAGGCCGCTCAGGCTCATGTTCAAAGCGGAGATGAAGGTAAAGACGGTGGGATAGTCCCGCAGCTCGGCAAAGCAAAGAAGGAAGGTGAAGGGCGTCAGCAGGATGCCGTTCAGATGGCCCGTCATGTTGCCCCCCAGGCCCTTTTCAAAGGAATAGAAAACCCCCTCCAGGCCCTGATACATCCTGGAGGCATAGCTGAGGGTATTGATATAGAGGCCGTTGGCGTCGGCGATCAGCAGGGTCTCGTCCCCGAAGGGGGTGATCTTCATTCCTGCCAGCGCGATGAGGATCAGCGCGAAGGGCAGGAAGAAAGACAAAAGGATCAGAAGCGCGCCGTTTGGCTGCTCCGGTACGCCGGACAGCCGGGGGGAACGCCGCAGTTTCATAGCTTGCACCGCGTTTCTTGATTAGGTTTCAGCCGGGGAAAAGGTCGGAGAGCATGGCTTCCGCCAGAGCGGACGGGTCCTTGATTTCCAGATAGAAGCACTTCCCCTCCCCGTCGGGGCGCAGGAAGGTCTGGCCGGGCTTGTCCGTCACGTTGACCTCCGCCGTGCAGCGGATGAAGTCATACTGCTCCGGGCGCAGCAGAGCTTCCACGGCGTTGGCGTCGTACATGGCCACATAGCCCTCCCCGGCGGCGTCATCCCGGTAGCCCCGGAAGATCTGCGCCAGCATCTCGCCGAATTCGGTGCCCCTGCCCTTTTCCAGAATGTCCTGCTGGGCCAGCTTCGCCACGCGCCCCAGGTGCATGGGCGCGAAGACGATCTCCGCGCCGGAAGCCACCACCGCCGCCAGGGCTTCGGGATCGCAGCAGGCGTTGAATTCCGCGTATTCGGTGATGTTGCCCGTGCCATCCACGGAGGCGATCATGGCATAGACGCGTCCCAGCAGGCTCGCGGCGTCGGGATGCCGTTCCAGGAGAGCGGCGATGTTGGTGAGAGGACCCAGGGTGATGAGGGTGAGCTTCTCCCCCGCAGCCTTCAGCGCTTCGTAAATGGCCTCCACCCCGTCCTCGGAATCCAGCTTGTAGTCGTGCGCCGGGATCACATAGTCGCCGATGCCACTGGCCCCGTGGACGCCGGAAGCGTCCGTCGCCTGCCGGGAAAGAGGGCTGGCGCTGCCCCTTGCCACGGGGATATCTCCCCCGTATTTTTTCGTCAGGAACAGAGCGTTGGCGGTGGTGAGCCGGATGCTGACGTTGCCCGCCACGGAGCAGAGCAGCCGGATATCCAGCTTCGGGCTGCTGAAGGCCATTTTCAGAGCCAGGGCGTCGTCCACGCCGGGGTCGCAGTCGATGATCAGGGGGATCCTCTTTTCCACGGTTTCCGCCTCCCGTATGCATGATTTCAATTGTTCATTTTAGCAAAGCCCCGCGGCCTTGTCAACGCCGCGGAAGGGCGCAGCGGGTCATTATCGCGCGGCATGGCGCTGTCTTTTGCCAAACGTGAAGGCCGGCACTTGACAGGTGCGCGGGGGAAACGTATGATAATCCCGACTGCGGGAAACGCGGAGATCGGCCCGTCAAAGGCCGACATCGGAATCGAGGGCAAACACATGAAAGGAATCATCCTGGCCGGCGGCGCGGGAACGCGGCTGTATCCCCTGACCCTGGTGACCAGCAAACAGCTTCTCCCCGTCTATGACAAGCCCATGATCTATTATCCTCTGTCCACCCTGATGCTGGCGGGCATCCGGGATATCCTGATCATTTCCACACCGGCGGACGAGCCCAACTTCCGACGGCTGCTGGGGGACGGCAGTCCCTTCGGTCTCCGTCTGAGCTACCGGGTGCAGCCGTCGCCGGATGGACTGGCCCAAGCCTTTCTCATCGGCGAAGGCTTTATCGGGGATGAACCCTGCGCCATGGTCCTGGGCGACAACATCTTCTATGGAAACGGGTTTTCGGATATCCTCCTGCAAGCCTGCAGCCGCGCTGAGAACGGTGATGCCACAGTGTTCGGCTATTATGTGAGCGACCCGGAACGCTTCGGCATCATGGAGTTCGACGACGACTGGAATATTCTTTCCGTGGAGGAAAAGCCCAAAAATCCCAAAAGCAATTACTGCATCACCGGCCTGTATTTTTACCCCGCGGGCGTCGCGGAAAAGGCAAAGCAGGTCAGGCCCTCCCGGCGGGGAGAACTGGAGATCACCTCCCTCAATGAGCTGTACCTGCGGGAAAAGCGACTGAAAGGGCAGGTCCTTGGCCGCGGCTTTGCCTGGCTGGATGCCGGGACGGCGGACAGTCTGGCGGAGGCGACGGACTTCGTGCGGATGATCGAAATGCGCCAGGGCGTGATGATCTCCGCGCCGGAGGAGATCGCTTTCCGCAAGGGCTGGATCACCAGGGAGGCGCTGCTGGATTCTGCGGAGCTTTACGGGAAATCTCCTTATGGAGAACACCTGAAAAATGTCGCCCGCGGCGCTATGAGAGTTTAACGGAGGCTCGCAGCATGACCGTCATCGTCACCGGCGGCGCCGGATTCATCGGAAGCAATTTCATTTTCCACATGCTGTCCGCCCATCCGGAGGACCGGATCGTCTGCGCGGACAAGCTGACCTATGCCGGAAACCTATCCACCCTTCGTCCGGTCATGGAGGAGTCCTCCTTCCGATTTGTGAAGCTGGATATTTGCGACCGGGCGGGCGTCTATGCCCTCTTTGAGGAGGAGAAACCGGACGCGGTGGTCAATTTCGCGGCGGAAAGCCATGTGGACCGCAGCATTGAGGATCCCGGTGTTTTTCTCCGGACCAACATCATCGGAACAGGCGTGCTGATGGACGCCTGCCGGGAATTCGGGATCGGGCGCTTCCACCAGGTGGGTACGGACGAGGTCTACGGCGACCTGCCGCTGGACCGGTCGGACCTGCTGTTCACGGAGGAGACGCCCCTGCGCGCCTCCAGCCCCTACAGCGCCAGCAAAGCAGGAGCGGACCTGCTGGTCATGGCCTACCACCGCACCTATGGCCTCCCGGTGACACTCAGCCGCTGCTCCAACAATTACGGGCCCTATCAGTTCCCGGAAAAGCTGATCCCCCTGATGATCGCCAACTGTCTGAACGACAAACCCCTTCCGGTGTACGGAGAGGGGAAGAACGTTCGGGACTGGCTCTATGTGGAGGACCACTGCAGAGCCGTCGACCTTGTGCTGCGGAAGGGGCGCGAGGGCGAATGCTACAACATCGGCGGGCACAACGAGATGCACAACATCGACATCGTCAAGCTGATCTGCGCAGAACTGGGAAAACCGGAGAGTCTGATCACCTTTGTGACGGACCGGAAGGGGCATGATCAGCGCTATGCCATCGACCCGGCGAAGATACGCCGCGAACTGGGCTGGACCCCGGAAACGGGCTTTCAGGACGGACTCCGAAAGACGATCCGCTGGTATCTGGATAATCGGAGTTGGTGGGAGGAGATCATCAGCGGGGAGTATCAGAGCTATTATCAACGGATGTACGGCGGCCGGTGAAATCTCCGGCCCCATCTGTGTTTTCCCGTGAAACGCCGCATACCCCTTTGCGCGATCCGCGCAGATAGGAGCATGCGGCGTTTTGCTGCATTTCCGTTTTACTTCCGCCGGAACTTTCCCAGAAAGCGGCGGTAGACGCCCGTCTGGGAGAAGACGGAGAAGAAGATCAGTACCAGCAGGATGAGCGCGATGGGCCGGGTAAAAAAGTTCACCAGGCTGCCGTTGGCCGCCATAAGGGAGCGGCGGAGGTTGCTGTCCAGCAGCGAGCCCAGGATAACCCCCAGCACCGCCGGGGCGGAGGGGACCTTCAGCCGGTCGAAGACATAGCCCAGGAGCCCCATGAAAAACATGCTGTAGATATCGAATTTCGTGACGTAGATGGCGTAGCTCCCCACGACGCACAGCACGCCCACGATCGGCATGAGGATGAAGCTGGGGACGGATAGCAGCTTCGGCGCGATGCGGGAGATCAGCAGGCCGCCGAAACGCATGAACAGGGCGGCCAGAATGATGATGGCGCTGATCTTGAGAATGAAGCCGGGATTGGCGGTCTCCAGCATGGGACCGGTGCGGATGCCGTGGAGGGTCAGGGCCCCCAGCAGCACGGCGCAGGGGCCGCTGCCGGGCACCCCCAGGCTCAGCAGGGGGATCATGGCGCCGCCGATGCAGGCATTGTTGGCGGTCTCCGCCGCGATCACGCCCTCATAGGAGCCCTTGCCGAATTCCTCCGGGTGCTTGCTGCTCCGCTTCGCCGTGTCGTAGGAGAGCCAGGCCGCCACATCCTCCCCCACGCCGGGGATGGTGCCCACGAAGGAGCCGATCAGTCCGGATTTCAGGATCAGCCCCACATGCTTTTTCAGCAGCGTGCCCACGCTGCCGGAACGTTTTTCCACGCCCGACGGCACATCGGAGGCCTTTCCCCCGGACAGGGAAATGAAAACGGCGGGCAGGCCGAAAAGGCCGATCATGGCGGGGACGAAATTGATGCCGCCCAGCAGGGGCACGCTCCCGTATGTAAAGCGAGGATAGGAAAAGATGGAGTCGAAGCCCACGGCGGAAATAAACAGGCCGATAAAGCCGGAGATCCAGCCCTTGACGGGCTCTCCCGCAGAGGTGAGGGACCCGCAGATGGTGATGCCGAAGATGGCCAGAAGGGTGAACTCCACGGAGGTGAAGTTCAGGGACAGCTTCAGCAGCAGAGGAGTCAGCAGCGCCAGACAGAGCATTCCGAACAGGGTGCCGATGAAGGAGGCGACGGTAGCCAGGCTCAGCGCTTTTCCCGCCTCGCCCCGCCGGGCCAGCACATGACCGTCCAGCACCGTGGCCGCCGCCGAGCCGGTGCCGGGGATGCCGATGAGCACGGCGGAAATCGAGCCGCCGTAAATAGCCCCCACATAGATGCTCATGAGCATCACCATGGCCGTGTCGGTGTCCGCTCCGTAGGTGAAGCCGGTCAGCAGGGCGATGCCGATGGAGGCGGTAAGGCCCGGCAGGCAGCCGAAAATGATGCCCGCCAGGGAACAGGCGATGAACAGCAGGATATTCTGCAGCGTCAGCAGGGCCAGGATGTTCTGCCCCAGGGTCAGCAGCGATTGCATGTTCCGCCTCCCTCAGGGCAGCGGCACGGAGGCGACGACCCCGAAAAAGAGGTACACGGCGCCTGCGGCCGCGGCGGAGATCAGCAGCAGCTTCCAGACGGGATAGCCATCCCTGCGGAATAGGATCATGGTGACCGCCAGGTAGAGGAAGGTGGCCAGCACGAAGGGCAGCGTGCCGATGAGCACAAACACATACAGGGCAAAGAGCCCCACGGAAAGCAGCAGCCGCCAAGCGCCGCGCCTGGCCGCGGGAGGGTCGGCGGAAGTGAACGCGCCCTTCCCCAGCCGCGCCCCGGCCCGGCGCTTCCCCAGAACCAGGATCAGGGAAGCCAGCATCAGCACCGCGCCGATGAAGCAGGGGAAAAAGCCGGGGGAATAGTACCAGACCTTGGCCCCGGTCACGGCGAAGAAGCACATGTGCACGCCGCTGAGGAAAACGAAAAGGCCGAAGCAGAAGACGGCGACGCCTCCTGCCAGGTCCATATTCGCAAGCCGGGCCTCCGCCGTGCCGCCATCCGGCTGCGCGGCCGGCGTTCGCTTTTCCTCAGTTCCCATTTCCTTCCCTCCTCCAAAAGAATTTGGTGCGCTGCATAGGGACAGCGCACCAAGGATTTCCCCCTTACTGCCTGGGGATGGAGAATTCTTCGGGAGAGACCGTGGCCATGCCCAGGTCCCACATGGTCCAGGAGCAGATGGAGGTGCAGGTGTCCACGAAGTCGTGGGCGTCCTTGCCGATGAGGCCGATGTATTCCGTCTTCCGGGCATCCCGGACGGAATCCAGCGCACCGGAGCTGACCGCTTCGGAGAAGGCGTCCTCATAGAATTTCCGGATCGCGGCGTCCGCGTCCGCCTTGATGCCCACGCCGTTCCACTGACGGGCGAAGGACACCTGGGCAAACTGGGGATAGAGGGCTGTGATGGCGGGGATCTCCCCCTCGTAGCCCTCCAGGGTCCGGGGGCTGTCGCTCAGCACCGCCAGGGGGCGGATGTCTCCGCTGCGGATATATTCAGACTGCTCGCCCAGGGAACTGCAGACCACCTCCGCCTCCCCGGAAAGCAGGCCGATGATAGCCTGGGCGGAGCCGTCGTAGGTCAGGATGTTCAGCCCGGCCTCCACGCCCTGATCAAACTGGATCGCGTCCACATGCCAGATGGTGCCGGGAGAGCAGCAGGCAAGGCGGATGTTCTCGCCGCCCTTGGAGGCGTTCACCAGCTCCTCCAGCGTCTGATAAGGGGAGTCCTTCGGCACGCCGATGCAGCCCACGCCGCCGAAGAGCAGCATGATATCCCACACATCATTGGTGTGCTCGAAGGCGCCCAGCACGTTCATGGTGCTGCATCCGTCGGCCATGCCGAATAGGGTGTAGCCATCGCTGGGCTGATCGTAGACATAATTGGCGGCGATGCCCCCCGCGCCGCCGGTCATGTTCACCACGTTGAAAGCGACGCCGTATTTCTCCTGCCAGTAGGCAGCCAGGGCCCGCATGGCGGTGTCGGTGTCGCCGCCCGCGCCGGAATAGAGGTAGAAGGTGACCTTTTTTGTGGGCTTCCAGCCGTCTTCCGTCACGGTCTTTTCCTTGGCGCAGCCGGTCAGCGTCAGGCTGAGCAGCAGCAGAAGGGCGAGGATCAGATGCATTGTTCTTTTCATGTTCTACGCTCCTGTTCTTATCCGATCAGATTCACGGATATCATTTCATGGATGTTTGCCAGCACCGTCTGTTTTTGTTCTTCGCTCTCGAAGCGGAAGAAAAGCAGGCCCAGGATGTCGTTTTCACAGTTGACGACCCGGTGCCCCCAGGCGTTCCACAGCCATTTCAGCATCACGCATTCCTCCAGCGCCGGGTCCAGACGGATGCCGTCGGTGACGCCCGGCCGGGGGGAGACGATGCAGTGGCGGCCGTACATCCCCTGCTGGGTCCGTCGGGGAACCGCGCTGACATCCATGCCGCATTCCGCCCGCAGATACCAGTCGGCGGTATTGAAGCCAAGGGAGAAGGATTCCGGCACGGCATAGAGGTCGCCGCTGATGCGCCGGGTCATTTCCAGGATATAGGGTTCTCCGTCCTTCAGCAGGTATTGGACATGCATGCGGCCGTCGATGAGCTTCAGTTCCTCCGCAGCTTTTTCGATATCCCCGATGAGGAGGTCCCGCACGGGCTCCACCCCGTCGGCGGGGCTGGCGGAGGTGGAAATCTTGAAGGGCTTTCCGAAGACATATTCGTTGTCGCTGAAGCTGTTGACGACCTTTCCGCCCACCAGGAAGGTGGAAAAACTGTGGGCCGTGCCGTCGATGAAACGCTCCACCACGACGCGCTTGTTCAGGGACAGCCGGAACGCCTTGTCCACAGCGGCGGACTTTTCCTCCGGCGTGCGCACCGTGGAAACACCGTTGCCCCCCACCAGGTCCACGGGCTTGACGACCAGGGGCTCCTGCCGGGAGAGGGCGTATTCCAGGGCTTCTGCCCGGTCCGTGAAGGCTTCCCCATCCGGCACGTGGAGCGAGAGCTTCTTTGCCAGGCGCTTGAAATGGTCCTTGTGGTGCAGGTGCAGGGCGGTCTCATAGGGATCGTGTCCCGGCAGCCCCAGCTTTTCGCAGACATAGGCCGTCGTCAGAAGACCGATATCGTTGGAGTTGGAGCACATATAGTCCACTTTTTCCTCCCGCGCCAGGGCAAGCATCGCCTCCCTGTCGGAAAAGTCGACGGGGATGTATTTGTCCGCAAAGGCGTGGGCCGGAGCCGCCTTGTTGTTGCCGGAGGTAACGACATACAGCCCCAGGCGGTGGGCGGCGTTGATGAGCTGCAGCTCCGAGGGATTCCCGTTGGGAATGAGGATCTTCTTTCGCTCCATGATTCCTCCTGCGCCCGATCGGGCAGCGCGGTTTCCGGCAGGGCGCCGGTGTCAGGCTCTGAGCATTATACCAGCGGGATACGGCGACGGCAATAAACCGCTGGTTAAGTGGCCACCGGCAAGTCCGCCTCTCATAATTTGGGAAGGAGGCTTGACAGGCGGCGGCGCGAAAAGTAGGATAGGAGCATGCGGGAACGAGGAAGGATACCATGAACAAGCATGTTGTGATCGATAACCTCCTGAGCTTCGTGATCCCCTGCTACCGGAGCGAGGAGACCATAGAAAAGGTCTGCGCGGAGATCGCGGAGACCATGGCCCTGCGCCCGGAATACGACTATGAGATCATCGCCGTCAACGACTGCTCCCCCGACGGGGTGCTGGAGGTGCTGCGCCGCCTGGCTGCGGCGGACAGGCGCATCCGGGTGGTAGACCTGGCGAAGAACTTCGGGAAGCACAGCGCCATGATGGCGGGCTTCGGCTATGTGCGGGGGGCCTACGTGGTGAATCTGGACGACGACTGCCAGTGCCCGGTGGGCGAGCTGTGGAAGCTCATGGACGCCGTTATCCTGGAGGGCTACGACTGCGCCACGGCGGTCTATCCCCGGAAGAAGGAGGCCGCCTGGAAAAAGCTGGGCAGCCAGGTGAACGCGCGCATGGTGACCTGGCTCATCGAGCCCCCCAAGGGCGTCAATGTGGAGAATTTCCATGTCATCCGCCGCTATGTCTGCGACGAAATGCTCCGCTATCCCAACCCCTATCCCTATGTCTCCGGCCTCCTGATGCGGGCCACCCACCGCATCAAGATGATCCCCATGGAGGAGCGGGAACGGGGCGACGGCAAGGCCACCGGCTTCACCTTCAAAAAATCCTTCTCTCTCTTTGCCAACGGGCTCACCGCCTTTTCCGTGAAGCCCCTGCGCATCGCCTCCCTGCTGGGGGTGCTCTTCGCCCTGCTGGGCTTCGTCTACGGACTGGCTGTCATCATCCGCAAGCTGGTGCATCCCGAGGTCATGATGGGCTACAGCTCCCTCATGGCGGTGCAGCTCTTCTCGTCGGGCGTGGTGATGCTGATCCTCGGCATGACCGGGGAATACATCGGCCGCATCTACATCAGCCTGAACCGTTCTCCCCAGTATGTGATCCGGGAGACGATCAATATGGACAGCGAAGATGAATAAGAAGCTGAAGGTCTATCTCTTTCTCCATCTGCTGCTGATGGTCTATTCCGCCAACAGCATCCTCAGCAAGCTGGCTGCGCAGCAGACGTTCCTCAGCTGGCCCTTTCTCCTGCTGTACGCGGGGGTGGTGGCCCTGCTGGGCGTCTACGCCCTGGGCTGGCAGCAGGTGCTGCGGCACATCCCCCTCTCGGCGGCCTACGCCAACAAGGCCGTCACGGTGGTGTGGGGCTGCGTCTGGGGCCTGCTGGTCTTCCGGGAACAGCTGAGCGCGGGGAAGCTGGCGGGCGGGGCCCTGGTGCTGGCGGGCATCGTGCTCTACGGCCTGTCCGGCGGTGAGGAGGAAGGCCATGGATAAGCGCGTTCTCTCCTACGCCGTCCTCATCCTCGTCGGCACCTTCATCAGCTCCGTGGCACAGGTGATGCTGAAAAAGGCGGCCCGGCGGCAATATGCCTCCTTCTGGCAGGAATACCTCAATCCCCGGGTGATCGTCGCCTACGTCATCTTTTTCGGGGCGAGCCTGCTGGCAGTCTTCGCCTACCGGGCGGTGCCTCTTTCCATGGGTCCGATCCTGGAGGCCACGGGCTACATCTATGTGACGATCTTCGGCGTGGTCATCTTCCATGAAAAGCTGTCGCCCAGGAAGCTGCTGGCACTGGGCCTCATCCTGAGCGGCATCGTCGTCTATTCCCTGCTGGGGTAAAATCGAGAAACGGGGTGCGCTGCTTTTGCAGCGCACCCCGGACTTTATCTGACCTCCAGCACCGAATCCAGCAGGCGTTTTGTATAGGCTTCCTCCGGCGCGCCGATCACCCGGCGCACCGGCCCTTCCTCCACCAGGCTTCCCTCATACAGCACCAGGACCCGGCTGCAAAGACAGCTGACCACCGACAGATCGTGGGAGACGAACAGGGCGGCCATGTGCTTTTCCCGGCAGATATCCGCCAGGAGACGCAGCACCTGGGCCTGGGTGGAGACGTCCAGGGCGCTGGTGATCTCGTCGCAGAGGAGGATGCGGGGGCTTGCGGCCACCGCACGGGCAATGGCGAAGCGCTGGCACTGGCCGCCGCTGAGCTCCCGGGGGTAGCGCTGTGCCAGGTCCGGGCTGAGGCCCACCAGAGCGCAGAGCTTGTCCAGATCCGGCTCCGCGGCGCGGCCGCAGAGGCTCTTCACCGCCTCCCGGATGGAGGCAGCGACCCTCCGCCGGGGCTGGAAGGAGCCGGGAGCATCCTGAAAGATCATCTGGATCGCCCGGTACTGCTCCTTCGTCCGTTTGGCGGGCAGGGGCTTCCCATCCAGAAGGAATTCCCCCCTGTCCGGCTTTTCCAGGCCGCTGAGGAGCCGCAGCAGGGTGCTTTTCCCGCTGCCGCTCTCCCCCACGATACCCAGGATCTCCCCGTCGTCCAGGGTGAAGCGCACATCCCGCAGGGCGTCCGTCCGGAGTCCGTTCCTCCGGTAGCTCTTGGAAATATCCCGTGCTTCCAGCAGGCTCATTTCCCGTCTCCTTTCTCCCGGAGACAGGCGGTAAAGTGCCCCGGCGAAGCCTCCCGCAGGGCATAGGGCGCGCTTCGGCATTCCGCCAAGGCCCTGGGGCAGCGGGGGGCGAATGCACAGCCCGTCTTCACCGGTCCGCCCGGAGGCGGCTGCCCCGGCAGGGGGGCGGGCATCCTGCCCGCCAGGGTGGGGATGGCTGCCAGGAGGCCGCGGGTGTAGGGATGCCGGGGAGAGGCCGTCACGGCCTTCGCAGGCCCCAGCTCCGCCAGTCTGCCGGCATACATAACGGCGATGCGATCCCCCAGGAAACCCGCCAGGGCCAGATTGTGGGTGACGACGATCTGGCTGACGCCGCTCACCTCCCCCAGGCGGAGGAACTCCTTTGCCACCTGGAGCTGCACCGTGGCGTCCAGAGCGCTGGTGGGTTCGTCCGCCAGCAGCACCTCCTGTCCCAACAGCAGCGTCAGGGCCAGGGCGACGCGCTGGTTCATGCCGCCGCTCAGCTCATAGGGGCAGGAAGCCAGGATCCTCCGGCAGTCCTCCAGACCCAGCTTTTTCAGGGCCTCCGCCGCCCGGTCTTCAAACGCGGCGGGTTCATACGCTCCCCGGCTGCGCAGGGTCTCGATGAACTGCTTCCGATAGCTGCGGATGGGGTTGAAGGCCCCGCCGGGATTCTGCAGGACCATGCCGATGCGCTCTGCGCATTCCTTGCGTCTTTCCTTCTCCGGCAGGCTCTGCAGTTCCTTGCCGTCCAGGACGACGCGGCCTTCCAGTATGCGCAGCCTCGGCTCCATGCCCTGTACGGCTTTCAGCAGGGTGCTTTTCCCGCAGCCGCTCTCCCCCACGACGCAGAGGATCTCCCCCCGGCGGAGGGAGAGGGTGACGTCCGCCACCGCGCATTCCGGGCCGTAGCCTGCGCTGAGGTTTTTCAGTTCCAGGATGTTCTCCGCTCTCATCGCAGGCCCTCCACATCCAGCACGTCCCGGACGCAGTCCCCCAGATAGTTGAAGACCATCACCGTGCAGATGGTGGCGCCGGCGGGGGCCAGCACCGCCCAGGGGGCCAGCTGGAGATAGGCGCGGGAGGCGGAGATCATGCTGCCCCATTCCGCCTGGGGTTCCGTCACGCCGATGCCCAGGAAGCTCAGGCCGGCGATGCCAATCATCATGGTCCCGATCTGGGTGGAAGCGCTGACCACCAGCGGGCCCAGCATGTTGGGCAGCAGGGTCTTCAGGAGGATGGACAGGGCCCCCTGCCCGGTGAGACGGGCGGCGGAGACGTAGGCTTCCTCCCTGAGAGCCAGCACCTGGGCCCGTGCCAGCCGGGCATAGAGGGTCCAGCCGGTGACGCCCATGGCCAGCATGGCGTTGAACATACCGCCCCCCAGGATGCCCGCCACGGCGATGGCCGGCACCATCTGGGGAAAGGCAAGGAAGACGTCCGTCAGGCGCATGATCAGGGCGTCCGCCGCGCCGCCGAACCAGCCCGCCAGCATGCCCAGAACGGTGCCGAAGACAAAGGTGACCGCCACCAGGATCACGGCGGAAAAGATGCTGGTCCGCGTCCCCATGAGCACGCGGGAGCAGACGCAGCGGCCGTAGCGGTCCGTGCCCAGGGGGAAATCCCTGCCGGGAGCTTCGTTCATATGCAGCGCATTGGTGGCGTTGGGGTCGTTGGGGACCAGGAGGGGGGCAAAAACGCTCAGGAGTACCAGCAGCCCCGTCAGGCCCAGGAAAAGGAAAAGGCGCAGCCTGTTTCGTTTTCCGACCGTCATTCGATCCTTCATCCCAACCCCCTCATTCCTGCCGCACCCGGGGGTCGATCCGGTGATAGGCGATATCCGTCAGCAGGTTCACCAGCACATAGACCGCGGCGGAGAACAGCACGAAGCCCTGGAGCACGGGATAATCCCGGTTGGTGATGGCGTCCATGGCCAGCTTCCCCAACCCCGGCCAGCGGAAAACGGTCTCGATGACCACGCTGCCCCCGAACAGGGTGCCGACGGAGAGACCCACGATGGTGAGGATGGAGATGGAAGCGTTGTGCAGCACATTGCGGAAAAGGATATAACGGGCCTTCACCCCCCGGGCGCGGGCGGCGGAGACATAGTCCTTTCCCAGCTGCTCCAGTATTTCCGCACGGAACTGCCGCAGAAAGCGCCCCATCATGGGGATGGCCAGAGCCGCGGCGGGGAGCAGCAGTCCCTTGAGGTTCTTTTCCGCCACCACCGGCAGCAGCTTGGCCTTCACGCAGAGGAAATACATCAGCAGCACCGAAATGAGGAAATTGGGCAGGGAGTTGGCGACGAAGCTCAGGAAGCGCAGGAGATAGTCCGGGAGGGAATCCTTCTTCAGCGCCGTCAGCAGTGCCAGGGGCAGGGAGACCAGCAGCGCCAGAGCCAGGCTGCCCAGAGCCAGCACGGCGGTATAGCCCACGGCCTTCCCCAGCTTGCCCGCCACGCTCATCCCATCTTTATAGGAGGCCCCCAGGTCCCCGTGAAGGACCCTGAAGGCCCAGTCGCCGTACTGGACGAGGAAGGGCCGGTCCAGGCCCATGTCCGCCCGCGTTTTTTCCAGCACCTCCGCGGATACGGCGATCCCCTGGGCGTTCAGCTTCTTCACCGCCGCGTCGCCGGGGGCGAGGTACATCAGCAGGAAGGTGAGGAAGCTGACGGCGACGAGGATGCCCGCCAGGTGCAGCAGCCGCTTGGCGATATATTTCAGCACAGGCTTCACCTCCGAATCAAACGGCCAAGGGGTGCGCTGCAGATGCAGCGCACCCAAGGATATACCCGCTTCGCGGGTGATCTCCCGCCGCGAGTCTGCTCGCGCTACATCCTACGGCATGTCCGTTTCCGCGCCGACGGCGTAGAAGTCGAAGGGGCTGTTTTCCCCGATGTTCCTGACGCCGGGAGCGGTGACGGTGGTCTTGTTGAACAGGCCCACGAAGCCGAAGGCATTGTCGTCAATGACCATCTGGACGATCCGATTGGCCAGATCGGCCCGTTTGGTCACGTCCGTCTCGGACTGCAGTTCATTGATCAGCGCCTCGCATTCATCGCTGCGAAAGCCGCCCAGGGCCCAGTCGCTCCCCTGGCGGAACAGGGCGTTGATGGCATAATAGGGGTCGCCCGCCTGGTCGGCGATCATGCAGTAGAGGGCGATATCATAGTCGCCGGTGACCCGGTAGGTGCTGTCCGCATCCTCCACGCCGGTGAGGGCGGCGGCCACGCCGATGGCTTTCAGCTGCTCCTGTATCAGCAGGGCGATGGAATCCAGGCTGCGGGCATGGTAGAAGCAGATATGCAGGGTCAGGACCTGACCGTCCTTTTCATACATCCCGTCGGCATTCAGGGTGTAGCCGTCGGCCTCCAGGGCCGCTTTCGCTGCCGCCGTGTCCACCTTCGGCTTCGTCACCTTCCCGTAGGGGGCGCCGGCGCCGAAGGGGCCCATCGCCGGGGAGACCGTGCCCCCCAGAAACGCTGCGATGGCGTCGTTGTCCACCGTCAGGTTGACGGCCTTGCGCACCTGATCGCTGAGGCGGTTTTCATTGAGGACGTAGAACTGGAGCCGGGTGGCGGGGATCACGGTGAGCACATAGGAGGCGGGGTCGGCGGCGTAGATTTCCTTGGCGGCGGCGGTCACGCCGGAATAGCCGTCGATCTCGCGGCTCTGCATGGCCATGAGCTTGGATTCGTCGTCGTTCATGTAGTAGAAGACGACGCCGTCCAGCTTCACGCTTCCCTTCCAGTAGGCTTCGTTTCTCGCCACCTCCACGGTGCCCTCCGGCTCGAAGGACTTCACCTTGAAGGGGCCGGTGCAGACGGGGGCGTTGTCCAGGTCGGCGCTGCCGTCCAGGTCCATGATGCCGAAGGCGGCGTTCGTGAGCTTGTCGGTGAGGAGGGTGGGATAGACCTCCGGGGTGGTGATGGTGAGGGTGTGTTCATCCACAGCGGTGATGACATAGTCCTTCACGTCGCTGAAGCGCTCGTTGACTTCGCCCACCCGCCGGAGGTTGCGCGCCGCCATGTCGGCGGTGAGGGCTTTCCCGTTGGAGAAGGCGGCCGCGGGGTCCAGGGTGATCGTCCAGGTGCGCCCGTCAGCCTCGGCCTTTTGCGCCAGCAGAGGCTGGACGGAAAGATCGTCCCCTACCTTGAACAGGGTCTCGGTGAGGCCGTAGATGGAGGTGTACCAGCCGTTCCAGTCCTTGTGGGCGTCCAGGCTGGCATAGGCGAAACTCTCCGCCAGCTTCAGGATCTTCGGCGCGGAGGCAGGGGCAGGCGCGGGAGGGCCCTTCTCCCCGCAGGCGCTGAGGCCCAGGAGCAGGCAGACCGCCAGGATCAGGGCGAGGCAACTTATCCTTTTCATTTCCGGTTCCTCCCCTTATCTTCGTTTATTTCACGGCCCGGATCAGAAATCCGGGAGTGGAAGCATAATTGACGGCTTCCTCCTCGCTCCACACCGCTCTGCCCGCATCCAGATCGGCGGTGACGGAGGCGAAACCCAGCGCCAGCAGGGTGTCCACATCCCATTGGGGGCGCTGAAGCCCCGTCATGGGCAGGCGGCGGGAGATTTCCTCCATCTTCGGTCCGTCCGGATAGGCCTGGTGGTCCTCCATTTTCAGGAGGCGGGTGTTTTCCCTGTCCCGTTCATAGGCCCGCTGCTTTTCCTCGTCCGCCAGGTAGCCGTACCAGTCGGCGTCGAAATTCAGCAGCACCCCGCCGGTCCGCAGCACGCGCCGCCATTCCCCGTAGGCCTGCACGGGGTCCTGCAGGTTCCAGGTGAGATTGCGGGTGACGATCACATCAAAGCACCCGTCGGGGAGATCCAGGGCCTGGGCGTCCATTCGCCGGAAGTCGATCTGCGCCGCCAGGGGCCCGGCATTGCGCCTTGCCTCTGCCAGCATTTTCTCGGAAAGGTCCACCGCCGTGACCCGGTAGCCCCGCGCCGCCAGGAGCATGGCATAGAAGCCCGGCCCGGTGCCGATATCCAGCACCCGGGTCTCCTCCGGCGCGCCCTCCGGGAAGCGGGCGGTGAGATAGTCCGCCCAGATTTTGCCCCAGGGACCCGCCATATTCTTTTCGATCACATCAGTATAGGAGGGGGCCCGCCTGTCCCAGTAGGCCACGATCTCCTTTTTCAGTTCGTCCATGCCGCCCCATCCTTCAAGTTGTCGTATGATGATAACAGGATTGTAAACGTCGCCCTTGCTTCTCCGCAAGCCCCCCGGGGGGATAGAAAAAGCGGTTTCTCCGCCGCTTTGCACCGGATGACGGCGGAAAGGCGCGCCAAGACAAAGGGACCTGCTGCGAATGCAGCAGGTCCCTTTGCGACTTCTTATCTTTTCTTTTCGGATAATTCCTCTTGTTCGATGCTCAGGCTTCCCGGTAATGCGTCTCCTCCGGGATCATCTCCGTCATGTTCCGCAGGCAGAGGGCGATGGTGGAGGTGTTGTGCAGCAGGGCGGCGGTGCCGGGCGTGACGAAGCCCAGGATGCCCGCCAGCAGGATGGCGGCGTTGGCGGCGATGCCCAGGCTGCCGGTGGACTTCATGCGCAGCATGAGCTTGTCGCTGAGCTCCTTCAGGGCGATGAGCTGCTCCAGATTGGAGCCGGACAGGGTGATGTCCGCGATCTCCCGGGCGATATCCGCCCCTTCCTTCATGGCGATGCCCACGTCCGCAGCGGAGAGGGCCGGGGAATCGTTGATGCCGTCGCCGATCATGATGACCCGGTGGCCGGAAGCCTTCTCCTGTTCCACAAAATGGGCCTTGTCCTCCGGCAGCACTTCGCTGTACCAGCGGTCGATGCCCGCTTCCTCGGCGATGGCGGCGGCGGTGCGCTCGCTGTCCCCGGTCATCATGACGATGTTCGTGAGCCCCGCGGCCTTCAGGCGCCGGACGACGCGCCTCGTTTCCGGCTTGATGGGATCGTCGATGCCGATGATGGCGGCCAGGACGCCGTCGATGGCCATGTAGAGCTGGCTGTACCTGAGGGGCAGGGCATGGAGCCTGGCTTCGTCCTCCGGCTTCACCAGGGTCTTTTCATCGTCGAAGACGAAGTGATGGCTGCCGATGACCACCCGCTGCCCCGCGGCAATGGACACGATGCCGTGGGCCACGATGTATTCCGGCTTGGAGTGGGGCACCCCGTAATCCAGCCCCCGATCCCGCGCCGCCTGGACAACGGCGGACGCCAGGGAGTGGGGGAAATGGGCCTCCAGATCGGCGGCCAGGGCCAGCATGTCGTTCTCATCCCGCCCGCTCATGGGCACCACGGCCTCCACCGTGGGCACGCTGCGGGTGAGGGTGCCGGTCTTGTCGAAGACCACCGTATCCGCGGCGGCGATATGCTCCAGGAACTTGCCGCCCTTGACGGTGATATGGTGGGCCCCCGCCTCCCGCATGGCGGAGAGGACGGAGATGGGCATGGCTACCTCGATGGCGCAGGAGAAATCCACCATGAGCACGCTGGCGGCCTTGGTGACGTTCCTGGTCAGCAGCCAGGTGAGGGCCGCGGTGCCGAAGGTGTAGGGGATGAGCCTGCTCACCAGCTTTTCCGCCTGGCTCTGGGTCACGGCCACCATGCTCTCCGACTGCTCGATGAACTTCACGATGTTGTCGTAGCGGGTCTGGCCGGAGGTCTCCCTGACCTCGATGACCAGGTCGCCCTCGTCGATGACGGTGCCGGCGTAGACCGTGATGCCCGGCTCCTTGTGGACGGGGACGCTCTCCCCGGTGAGGGCGGACTGGTTCACCATGGCCTCCCCCTCGGCGACGATGCCGTCCAGGGGGATGACGCTGCCCATGTAAACGTGGATGCGGTCTCCCACCTTGACCTGGCTGAGGTTCACGAGCTCCGTGGTCTCCCCTTCCACCCGCCAGACGTTGGTGACGTTGAGGGCCAGGCTCCTTGCCAGATCGTCCACGCTCTTTTTATAGGTCCACTCCTCCAGTATCTCACCCAGCTTCGTCAGGAAGATGATGCTGCCCGCCGTGGGGAAATCCCCCGTCAGCAGGGAGGCCAGAATAGCGGAGGCGTGGACGATCTCGGCGCTGAACTTCTTCTGGATGAGGTCCTTCAGCCCCGCCCGGATGAAAGGCAGACCGTTCCAAACCGTCCAGGCATAGCGGATGGGGGCCGGCAGCAGCAGCCGCTTGGCGGCCCGCGCCATGATGAGGGAACCGATCTCCTCCTTGAATTGCTCGTTGGTGGCCCGGGCGGAGACGGCGGGCACCAGCTTTTTCAGCTCCGGGTCCTCCAGGGAAGCGCCCCGGAGGAATTCCAGGACCTCTCCCGGCGCTTCGGGCACACAGGGATCGAAGCGCAGCAGGAGCTGGGCCGTTCGGTGCAGCACGCTGACGCCGCGCACCCCGCTGCGCTCGATGAGCGCGTAATACAGGGTGTCCGCGTCCTCCGGCTTCAGCCGCCGGAGACCCAGGCCCAGCTGCATCTGTCCCTTGGCCCGGTGCAATACGGTTACGTTCAAGCTCGGCCGCCTCCTTTTCAGGCTTCGGGGGCCTTGGTTTCCTCTTTGGCGGCCTCCGCCTCGTATTCCTTGTCCAGCTTCTCGTAATACTGCTCGGTGAGTTCCTTGGCTTCTGCGGTGATGTTGCTGACGGCGGCCTGGACCTTCTCGCTGTCGGCCATGATGCGGTCCCGGGCGATCATCGCGCCGGCGAAGACATACTTATAGCCCTTCATCACCAGCTTGCTGGTGAGCACGCTGAGACCCACGGACCCCACCAGGATGCCGCTTGCAAACGCCCAACCTTTTTTCATTTCTGTATCCTCCACACATGATTGAAATTCGTTTCGGATGCGCCGAAGAGTCCGGGTCCTCCTCCCTGCCCCTTCGGGTATCTTTTACGCTGTCATTATACCACTAGGGGTATAGGTTTTCAAGAGGTTTTTCAAAGTTTTTCGCGTTTTTTTGAAAAAGCCGGTCAGAGCTGCCCGATGCTCCTGCCGGCGGGCGGCAGGGCCGCCGGCACGCCGTTCCCTTTTCCGGGATCCGGCTCCTGCCGGCAGGCAGCCGCACTTTCCCCAGCACAAAGCAAAAACGCATGGCCCCTTGTGAAAGGAGTAAGCCATGCGTTTTGGCGCGTCGGACCCACGGCCCGACAGTTCGGCGGAAACGCCGCACGGTTCGCGGCGCACGTTTTCTGGCGGCGCAGTCTGCGCGCCGGGATCGTGCGGCGTTTCGCTATGTAAGGAGAAGCCCGGTAATCGTCGTTCGGTACGGGGGAATCTGCCGCGGCATCCGGCGCGTTACTGCGCCCTGCAGCGCATCACGAGCCCGGCCAGGGCCGTGACGTCCCTGGCCCCCACGGCTTCCGCCGCGGGCAGGACGATGTCCAACTCCCGCTCCATGGCCTGGAACAGCAGGGCCTTCTTCACCGTGGCGGAGGTGGCTCCGGCGCAGCTGCGGGCGGTGTCCAGCTGCGCAGCCAGCTCCGGGGTCACCTTCATCATCCTTGCCAGACTGGCTTCCGTCAGGTCCGCGATGCGATCGCTGCGGCACTCCCATTCCGGCATCATGTATTTGCTGAAGATATAGCCCCGGAGATGGGCGCGGACATAGCCGAAGTCCGCCGGGCTGTTTTCCCGGATGCACCGGGCCTCCCAGGCCGCGGCCTTCGTGTATTTCCGGATCGCTTCCCGTACCGTTTTCCGGTCTGCGGCGCTCAAATGGAGACCAGGGGCTCCACGCCCAGGACCTCGGCCAGCTGGATGAGCTGCTCGGTGTAGTCGCCGTAGACCAGGGCCACGTGGTTGCCCACCAGGCACTGCTTCTTGTAGGCGTCCATCTGATCCTTCACCCGGAAGATCACCAGATTGTTGCAGTTGTTGGCGTTGTAGCCGTCGCCGCAGACGATGTCGCCGCGGGAGATGAAGAGCTTAGAGCCGTCGGGGCTGAAGCGGCACATGGTCACGGTCTGGCCGGCGTCCTGATCGAAGTCATAGCGCAGGACCGCGCCGAAGGCCTGATCGTGGGCGAAGTGCCTTAGGCCGTACTTGCCCTTCTTGTTGGGGTCGCGGTAGCAGCGGTTGGCGACAGAGTGTTCCATGACATAGAGGTTGTGGGGATCGTCGGCGATGAGCCGGGCCTTCACCTCGTCGGAGGGCCAGCGGGCCAGGGACATGAATTCGCCGGTGGAATCCTCGAAGGGCAGGGGCGTGGTGTTGCCCATGTAGGGCCGCATGCCGGAGACGGCCATCAGCGCCTGCTGGCTGAGGACGGAGTCGGCGTCATATTCGCAGGAGGAGGGGATGCCCTCTTCCATGTTGAGGGAGTGGGTCAGACAGAAGGTGAACTTCATTTCGTTGATCCGGCGGGTGGAGCAGATATCGGGACAGGGCGCGGTGAAGCCGTTGCACTCCAGGATATCCATGTTCTTCCGCACCGTGAGGTAGGCCACCAGGGAGTTGATGAGATACTGGCGGCTGATATCCGCCACCTCGGCCCCGCCGATCAGCTCGTCGGCCATGGCCTCGGCTTCCTTCATGTCCTCCGCGTTGATGTTGGGGGTCACGCGGCCGGGGGTGGTGTGGTTGCCGCCCTCGGGCAGGGGGGACATCATATCCAGCAGCTCATGGGCGTTGACATAGCGGAAGCGGGCGCCCAGGCGCTTGGTGATGAGCTCATGGTTGGTGAAGGTGTCCGCGCTGCTGAAGGACACATTGGAATTGAAGCGGGTGACCAGCATGATGCGGGTGTTGCGGATGACCTTCTTGGCCCGCAGGGCGCTGAGCAGCTTCGTGGTCTCGGACCAGCAGAGGGGGGCATAGAATTCCTTATTGGGGTCCTTCGCCTTGACGGCGGCGCAGTCGGTGATGGGAGAGAAAGCGCTCTCGCAGTCCACGATCACGGGGGTGTCGAAGCGCATGGCGAAGTCCACCACGATGTCGTCCAGGCCGATGTTGGTGAAGAAGAAGGCTACGTCGGCGTCCACCATGGCAAGGCGCATGCTCTCCCACATCTCCAGGGTATTCTCCCAGTCGTCGGTGCGGCCCACGCGGACGGGCTCCAGCACGTCCACGCCCTCGGGCTTCCACTTGTCCAGCTGCTTGAGGAACATGGTGTAGAGGTCTTCGTTGGCAAACTTGTCAAAGCCGGGCTGCAGGGCTTCGCCCTGACCGAAGCGGCAGGGGCCCTCGTAGAAATACTTGTGCTCCAGCCCCAGAAGCACGGGGCGGACCTTCAGGCGGATGTCGGATGCTTTGATGATGCTCATTTCGTTGCCTCCTAAAGCTTATGATTTGTCGGGGGACGTTCCCGTCCCGCCGGGATCTGCGAATGTTTCGCCGCTATGCAGCAGTTCCCCCGCCATGCGGCGCAGGGTCGCAGCCACATAGCCGACGCCCTTCTGCCGGTGATCGTCGAAGGAGCCCAGGAGCATGGGGTCCTTCCAGAAATAGAGCTCCGCAGCGGCGGCAGCCTCCAGGGGGCGGCCGTCCAGCACGTTCATCAGGAGATAGAGGAGCCCCTTGAGGATGTAAGTGTCGCTGTCGGCCTGAAAGCGGAAAAAACCCTCCTCCGCCCAGGCGTGGAGCCATACATGGGACTGGCAGCCCTTCACGGCGTTTTCCGGCCGCTTTACCTCCTCCGGGCAGGGGGGCAGCAGGCCCGCCAGGCCCAGCAGATAGCTGTAGCAGCCGAAGGAATCTCCCATCTGGCGGAATTCCTCCAGGATGGCCTCCTGCTCCGCCTTGATCTCATCCACGGGTCTTCTCCCCCACGGGGATGCCCGCTTTTCTGGAGACCGATCCGATCTCCTTCAGGGCGTCGGCCAGAGCGTCGATCTCCCCTTTCGTGTTGTAAAAGGCGGGAGAAAGGCGTACCGAGCCGCTCAGACCCAGGCGGGCATGGAGCGCGTCGGCACAGTGGCGGCCGGAGCGGAGGGCGAAGCCCTTTTTATCCAGGAGCATCGCCACGTCATAGGCCTGAAGCGGCTCCATCACGAAGCTCAGGACGCCGGCGCGCTGCTCCGGCGCGCCCAGGATGCGCACCCCGCCGATGGCGGAGAGGCGCTTTTCCGCATGGTGCAGCAGTTCCTTTTCATAGGCGGCGATGCGCTTGCGGCCCACGGCCTGGAGATATTCCAGCGCAGCCCCCAGGCCGGCGATGCCGGAGAGATTGGGGGTGCCCGCCTCGAATTTCCGGCCGCCGGCTTCATAAGCCGCCTCCGGCCAGTTCAGCTCCCGGAGCATGCCGCCCCCGAAGCGGCCGGGGCCCAGCCGGTCCAGCCATTCCGCCTTGCCGCAGAGCACGCCGACGCCCGTGGGGCCCATGAGCTTATGGGCGGAGAACACAAGGAAATCGCAGTCCAGGGCGCGCACGTCCGTCTCCCGGCAGCGCATGGCCTGGGCGGCGTCCACGACCACGGCGGTACCCGCCTCGTGGGCCAGGGGGATGATCTCCTCCAGGGGGTTCACGGTGCCCAGCACATTGGACACGGCGGTGAGGGCAAGCAGCCGGGGCTTCCGCTCCAACTTCCGGCGGAGGTCCTCCATGTCCAGGTTCCCCGCCTCGGTCACGGCGACGAGCTCCAGCCGCGCGCCGGACCTCCGGCAGGCTTCCAGCCAGGGGAGCAGATTGGAATTGTGCTCCATCTCCGTGCTCAGCACCAGGTCCCCCGGCTTCAGTTCCCCCGCGGCGAAGGCGTTCGCCAGCAGGTTCAGGCCGTCGGTGGCGCCGAAGGTGAAGACGATCTCCTCCGGGGAAGCCCCCAGGAATTCGGCGGTGAGCTGCCGCGTCTCCTCCATGGCAGCCGTCGCCTTGCTGCTGAGGCAGTAGACCCCCCGGTGAACGTTGGCATGCTGGTGCTGCCAGTAGTCCTCCAGCGCCCACAGCACGGGCCGGGAGCACTGGGTGGTGGCCGCATTGTCCAGATAGACCATGCCGTTCCCCTCGCAGCTTCCCTGGGCGATCATGGGGAAATCCCTCTTTCGGATGACGTTCTGCCACTCAGCCATGGACCCAACCTCCCGCCGGTTTTACTGTATGCAGTATGTAAAAAAGGCGCTGCGCTTGTCAACGCAACGCCTTCTCCGATTGGAATAGGATGGGTTTATATTCAGTTGAGACTCAGACGCCCGCATTCCTCCAGGAACACCCGCGCCAGGGGATTTCCGTTGTGCTCGTTCCACACCAGCACGAAATCCTCCGGCGGAAATTCCTTCAGCTTCGTGCAGGCCACCGCCTGCCCGTTGGCCATCACGTGATTGGAATTGGCGATGGCCAGGCCCTTGTTCAGCTCCACCCAGAAGATCTGGGTATCCAGATTCGGCGCATAGATGATCTCGGGTTCGAAGCCCGCCGACAGGCAGGTGGAGCGGACCATCCGGTCGGAATAGAGGCTCTCCGCGTCCGCCAGCAGGATGAAGGGATCATCCTTGAAGTCCGCCAGAGTCAGGCCCTCCTTCCCCGCGCAGGGGTGGCTCCTGGGCATCACCAGCAGCGTATCCTGCTTGATGATGGGCATATAGTGGACCCGGGGATTGCGCTTCACCGCCGATTCCATGAGCTCCACGAAGTCCAGACGGCTGTCCGCCACGGCTTCGTTGAGCCAGCGGTAGTCCTCCCACACCACGCGGACCTCCGCCCGGGGATAATCCCGCTCGAATTTCATGATGAGGCTGCGGATGCGGTCGTCCAGCATCTGGCCCTTGAGGAAACCGAAGCTGAGGGTGCCGCTCAGGTCCCTCGCCAGGGCCTTCGCCTCCTCCAATGCGCGGGAAAAGCTCAGGCGGCTGCGCTTCATGGTCTCCAGCAGCACCGCTCCCGAGGGCGTGAGGGACAGGGACTGCCGCCCCCGCCAGAACAGGGTCACATCCAGCTCCCGCTCCAGGGCCTGGATATTCTTGCTCACCGCGGCGGTGGTCATATAAAGATGCTGTGCCGCCTTGGTAAAGCTCTTGTATTCCGCCGCTGCAAAAAAGCACTCCACCTGGGAGCTGGTCAATCCCCATCCCTCCCCATTCGCGGGCGCGGGAGCGCCGCAGCGCCCCCCGCGCCGGTGATCCCCATACGGGTACAGGTTAATTATCCGCCAGGAAGCGTCCCGCTGTCAACGGTCCCGCTTCAACTTTTATCATACGCATTGTTTAAAGAAATGAAATGCATCCGGGACGCCCGGCATCCGCCTCCCGCAGGGCCTTCAGACAGGCTTGCGGGAGGGCGTCAGTAAAGCCAGACCACGCGGTCGCTGATGGGCAGGCGGAGCCAGTAAACATAGCCGCGCTCCGTCTCCGCTTCGCTCCGGAACATGGACACGTGGATTTCGAAATCGTTGTCAGGATATTGCTCATCACGGTCGTAGAGGCAGAGGACGCCTTCCCTTTCCAGCTTCCAGCGGAAATCCTGGGTCTCATCGCCGTATGCATAGCGGCCGGTCCCGTTTTCAAAAAGCTCCAGGGCGGCTTCCCACTCCTCCGGATACAGCACCTCGTCAGACCCGCTTTCCGTTACGGCATAGCCGGTCCAGCGGCTGTTCAGCAGCACCGGCAGGGAAATGAACGTCGGAAGCATCTCCTCCGGCCGGAAGGAATCAGGGCGGTCATGGAGGTATCCGGTTTCCGGCGTCTCGTCGCTCCAGCTGCAGTCTTCGAAGCTGGCCCGCTGGTCACCGAACCAGTATCTGCCCTCCTCCACTCCGAAGGTGCAGTCTGCAAAGCGGAGACTCGCGCCCTCCTTCGGGTAGTAGAACCCGCCGCCGCCGGAGCCGATGAAGCTGCAGCCGGAGAAGCTGACCTCTCCCTCGGGCTCATAGAGCTCGAAGGGACCGTCCATGCAGTCGTGGATCCTGCAGCGCTCAACGCGCATATCACCGCTGCCGTTATAGAGGAGGATACCGAAGACGCCGCAGCCATAGAGGTCCATGCCCCTCAGGCTGATCCCCCGGCAGCTGCTGAATTTCAGCACGCTGCCGGTGCAGTCCCCGCCCTGGGTGTGGCCCATGGTCATGCCGCTCAGGTCTATATCCGTGCAGTTTTCAAAGCAGAGCACCGTGGCGAAGCGCGCCTCCGTCATCAGCGTCACATCCCACGG